>Ga0247803_1000030_pt1 | contig 117000 bp, 102 predicted proteins | sample UWRJL014104B1_FD_180928 | JGI IMG/M metagenome (GOLD analysis project Ga0247803, IMG submission 180928) | Plant litter microbial communities from Arlington Agricultural Research Station in Wisconsin, United States - UWRJ-L014-104B-1 | ecosystem: Environmental > Terrestrial > Plant litter >... | reverse complement strand
GGTGTAATGGCAGGACTCATCGGTTTTTTCTCGGTGATCATGGGTGTTGGCGGTGGTACTGTCGGCGTTCCGCTGCTCACTGCATGCAATCATTCCCCTCATAAAGCGGTGGGCACAGCCTCAGTATTTGGCCTGCTCATCGCAGTACCTGGCTCAATAGCGATGTTGTTTGCTAATACGCCTACAGACGCACCTGAAGGCATGATCGGCATGGTCAATTGGCCTGGCTTTCTCTGCATAGTACCACTCACAGTACTTCTCGCGCCCACCGGTGCATGGATCGGTTCCAAGCTGGATTCATTGATGCTCAAACGCGTATTTGCCATTTTTCTATTGATCAGCGGTGGTCGTATGCTGATGCAAGTTTTAGGATTTTAATCTGGCCTATTTAGAAATACATATCGAGTGTATGTAGCAATGTTGATTCGGCTCGTCAATTCCACGAGTCAAAAAACTCATTTAAAACTTTAAAATAGCAGCTGCATTATGCCAAACAACAACGAGTTTCAGCGCAAACCTATTCCGCTCCCCGATGGACATAGCAAAGTGCTTTTACATTCCTGCTGCGCACCTTGCAGCGGTGAAGTAATGGAAGCCATGCTGGCTTCTGGAATTAATTACACAATTTTTTTCTATAACCCCAATATTCATCCACGCAAAGAATACGAGCTTCGCAAAGATGAAAATATTCGTTTTGCAGAAAAATTTGGCATCCCTTTTATCGATGCCGATTACGACCGTGATAATTGGTTTGCGCGCGCAAAAGGAATGGAAGATGAGCCAGAACGAGGCATTCGCTGCACCATGGTTTTGATATGCGCTTTGAACGCACAGCACTCTACGCTCACGAAAATGGTTTTCCGATAATTACCAGTTCGCTTGGAATTTCGCGCTGGAAAAACATGCAGCAGATTAACTATTGCGGTCAACGCGCAGTAGAAAAATATCCGGATTTGCAATACTGGGATTTTAATTGGCGTAAAGGCGGCGGCTCTGCACGCATGATTGACATTAGCAAGCGCGAAAATTTTTATCAGCAAGAGTATTGCGGCTGTGTTTATTCATTACGCGACACTAATAATCACAAAGTTGCCAACGGACGGGATCGCATTAAATTAGGTGTGCTTTATTACGGGGAAGAATCGAATTTAATCGCTACTGAGTCAAATTCACGCAAGGTCGATGAATAATTTAGAAAACTGTTTTTGGAAAAAATTCAATTTAGCTTTGAGCTAAATAATTACGCCACTTTTCTGCAAAAATACATTAGTCGCGGTAGATAGTTTCAATTAGGTGAAAACCAAATTGAGTTTTAATGGGGCCATGTACCACATGTATCGGCAACTTAAAGACCACATTATCGAATGCTTTAACCATTTGACCAGGGCCAAACTCGCCAAGGTTTCCTCCTTTCTTTGCTGAGCTACAAGTAGAATACTTCCTCGCCATAACACCAAAATCAGCGCCTTTGGCAATAAGTTGTTTTATCTTCTCTGCCTCACTTTGAGTCTTAACTAAAATATGTCGAGCTGATGCCGATTGTCTTTTTGAATTCATGATGGACTCCAGTGTAAATGGGCAGTTTAACATTGCTTCTTTTAACGTAAACTCGCCTTGCCAGAAATTGGTATATTTTCCTGCACGATATTTTACATTCGCGAAGCTCGCAATAAAATTTTTAGCCAACGGTGCCTAGGCAGTAAAACCTATGCGCACTGGCGTTGCGGATTTCAATTCGAAGTGGTGTACAAAATTCCAATCCGTACATCGTGTGAGCTGTAAAAAATATAAGGAGAATCACGTTTGGCGGCGATACATGGAAAACCCAAGTTGTGAATACGTGCCATAACATGCGTTGCTTACGTGATATCCAAACATTGGAAACACCCTAGGCTTGCTTAACTATGATTAAAAATGGTATTTTTTTAGAAATCAATTAGTTTTACTCATGTAGTGTATGTGCAGTTACACCTAACGTTGGAAGCCCTATGCTGGAAAGAATCCATTTAGCCGTAGTTCGCGAAGTTGATCGTCAGGGGTCGCTTACCGCTGCGGCCGAAAAATTGCATTTAACTCAATCGGCATTAAGCCACACGATTAAAAAGCTGGAACAGAACCTCGGGACTGATATTTGGCTGCGCGAAGGTCGCACCTTGAAGCTCACCCAAGCCGGGCAATATCTACTGGCGGTTGCCAATCGCGTATTACCCCAGTTGAATCACGCTGAAGAGCGTATCCGACAATATGCGGAGGGCGAGCGCGGCGCATTGCGAATCGGAATGGAATGCCACCCATGTTATCAATGGCTATTGAAATTAGTTTCGCCGTTTTTATCAGAGTGGCCAGATGTGGATGTGGATGTAAAACAGAAATTCCAGTTCGGCGGATTGGGTGCATTATTCGGTTACGAAATTGATTTATTGGTAACGCCAGATCCACTCTACAAACCTGGGTTGCATTACGAGCCGGTATTTGATTACGAACAAGTGCTCGTTGTTAACAGCGCGCATCCGTTAGCGAAAGTCGAGTATGTTGAGCCGGCACAATTAAGCAGTGAAGTCTTGATTACTTATCCAGTAACGATTGAACGTTTGGATATTTACACTCAGTTCTTATCGCCCGCTGGTGTCGCCCCAAAACGTCACAAACCGATTGAAACCACCGATATCATGATGCAAATGGTGGCGAGTGGTCGCGGTGTTGCCGCATTGCCGCGTTGGTTAGTTGAAGAGTATGCAAGCAAGCTTGATGTGGTGCCGCTGCGTTTAGGTAAACAAGGTATTCACAAAAATATTTATCTCGGCATTCGCGAGGCAGACATGAATATTGATTACTTGCGCGCATTTGTTGATTTAGCTCGCCAGTTTCACAACTCGATTGAACCAATGCCATAGTTGCGGGTTGCGCCCGTTCGCGTATCAATTGATGCGCGCATCTAAATGAGATCTCAAACGCTCTAGAATTCAAACTTGAAACAGAATTAGTAGGATAAAAATTCTGATAGCTGTTTGCATAGACAAAGAGCGGACGTTTAATTTTACTCTGATCCAATTATTTGCAATTATTCGATTTGTGTATTTATGGCGCGATCTAGTGAGAATATAACGTTTTTATGCACAGCGAAAATAACGCCAAATTAGCAAACAGCCCCAGTGTAAAAAAATAAGTTCTTGGGCTTGGATTTTTTTCGGTTGCTATAACGTAATAGAGAATCATATGAATGACTCGAGACACGAGAAATATCCAGATAAAAATTGCCGTCCAATAAGCGTTCGCGCCAATCAATATAGCTAAAAAGCATGTTGCAAACATCGCAGGAGCATTTTCAAGCGTGTTCATAAAAGTTCTGTTTGCCCTGAACACGAAAGATTCATGCCCCAAGGATGGATTAATTTTTCCGGGGATTGCGCCCTTCTGAGAGCCTTTACTTCGGCTTGCAACAAACCACTGAACGAACAGTAAGCCAACAATCGCGGTTATCCCCCAGAAGGCTACTAGATAATTTTCGCTAAGACTCATAGTGTCAACTTCACATTTGGTTATAAAAATAGACTGCGCCGTTTAATATTTCTAATTAATAAATATTAAACGGCGCAGCGAGGCTTAATCACAAAAAATATCGGCAATTAAATATTTAAATTACCTTCGATAGAGTCATCCAGCGTTTTTCCGGTTATCGCCCCTATCACCATTTTAGCACCAGCGACTGCAAAGCCATGTTTGGTGTCCCAATAGTATCCTTCAGTTGGGGTAACTTTAACAACAGATATACGTGGGTCATCTTTACCCTCAGTAAACCATGTTTTAAATAATGGCTCCCATAATTCGTCAATTTTATTTTCATCTCGTGAGGCGCTAGCAATGCCTTTCAATACCAAGAAATCGGTATGTGCCGACCCTCTAAAATACAATGTGACTTTTGGATCTGCATTAATTTCCTGATTTTTATGACTGTCGTTTGCACTTAAAAACCATAGGTTTCCTGCATCATCAACCTGTTGAACACCCATAGGACGCGTGCCAAAAGATCCAGCAACTGGAACAGCGGTAGTGAAAAAACAACTTTCCGATTTTTTGATAAGCTCTTTTATTTTTTCAATGGCTGCGGTGCCATGTAAGTCTTCATGATTATCTTCTGGTTGATTTTTGTTGATCGAATCCATGGTACACCTCATTCAATAAAAGTGGGTTGGGTTTGCGACATTTACAATCTGCTATATACCCTATAGCAACTTCATTAAATGAACCGTGTGGTAACTAACCTAATTAAACTGAAAAACGGACCGTTAGCCCGTTTTGATTGATTATTAATTTACACAACTCGATTAAATGAAAAACTATGTAGTTGATATTTTCTCTTCGCCCCCTAACTTTTCAGATTTTCTGCTCATCAAAATCTTAGGATGCTTGAAATAAAGATAAATAAATACAACTGAAATTATTGTACCAATGATACTGGGGGCAATTTGGCTCCAGGGTTGAAAGTCTCGGATTACGTTCCCGGAACCCGCAGACGCTAGTGCAAAATAGCTACCAATCATTTTGTAACCATGATCTATCGGCCATACTTTCTTTGTCCACATTTCGACCCAGAAATTACGTGATAAATCATAAAGCGCGTGGGTTATCGTAATGCCGATTACAGAGTATCCCATTATGGGCGACCACGATGCTGAGCCATTCCGAGACATTATTATGAGCATAGATGCACCGATAATAATCGCGCCGATAGCTATTAAATTATCGATAATCTGTGGGCCAGAGGATTTTATCTTGAGGGATCGAACTCCACTTATATATCCATATGATGCAGCCAGGGTAATGGCCATTAATGCTGGTTGTGAGCGAAAAAATATAACACCAATTATGGCGGTAACTAATACTACTGCATACAGGCTAACGTAAACGCGCCCAATACGTTTATGCCAATAACCACCTTTCGGAAATGCTATGGGAACTATCCCCAACACTAACAATAAACCACCGACAATCACGTGCGTATAAATATTGATTAATTGAAAAGTATCCATATATCCCTTTGATGTTTAAAAAATTGATTTTTAAGTTATGGTTTTTAAGTTTCTTTGCAGCTCTACAAGACCATATGGCGATAATTTACCGATCCGATATGGGTAATTACTTGGACACTTAACGTGGACTTTTGGATTCACCAGGAATTAAAAAAGATAAAAGGGGAAGAAAAGAATTAGAGGAATTTAACATTGATCAGTTAAGGCAGCGAGGCTCAACCTATGCTTAATCTATACTACGGGCACGCAAGCGATCTTCACACTAACCGTGTAAGATGAATTTTCCATTACGTCGAATAACGACTAATAGCGAACATTAACTTACCTTCAACTTTAAAGCATCGACAAACAGTCTAAACAAAGGCGGCAAATGACGATTTGGATAATACATATAGTAGCCTTCATACGTCATTTTCCAATCCGCTAACACTTCAACCAATTTCCCACTTTTAAGTTCTTCTTCTGCCATGGTTGCGGGAACCCAAGCGAGACCTAGTCCATCTATCGCACCTCTCATTAACAGATGAGCGTGGCTGACAATCATGGCAGACTGAGGACGATAGCTCGTAATATTTTGCTGTTGCTCTTTGTCTGGATTCTGAAATTCCCAGTTCATAATATTTTCGTGCCTTGGCAAACGCATGGTTAAGCAGCGATGACTATTTAGATCTTTTGGTGTTTCGGGAACTCCATGAGCTGCTATGTAATCCGGTGAGCCAATCACAATCATTTGAAAGTCTGGCGTAACTCTAACGGCGACCATATCTTTATCCACTGCGCTGCCCATGCGAATGCCTATATCAAACCGATCCTTCACAATGTCAGTAAACGCATAATCCGTTGTGATCTCCAATACGACATCAGGATAATCGCGTGCAAACGAAGCAAGCTTGTCCCACAAAAGTGTATTGATCACGTGCTCAGAACTATTAATGCGCAGTGTTCCGCGCGGAAGATCGCGAAACGCATTTAACTTGCCCAGCTTTTGGTCGATTCCGGCAATCAGTGGCTCTATATCCTCCAATAACCGTTCGCCCGCTTGGGTTGGCGAAACACTGCGGGTAGTTCGATTGAGCAGCTTTACACCAATACGCTCCTCCAAGGTTCTAATGGTGTAACTCAAGGCTGACTGGGAAACACCTAGCTGGCCTGCTGCACGGGTGAAGCTTCCAACTTGTGCCACCAATATAAATGCGCGCAGGTCATTGAGGTTTTCAGACATTAAATTACACCTTAAAGCTTTAGTCGGTCACGTTGATTATGCGGTTTAAATGAGAGAATAAATCGATTTTCCACAGAAATTCAGCAAAAATTCATTCCATTAATAAAATTTACTTATAAATCTATGCGGAATATAGCACTTAATGTAGCCAAGCGAACAAGCTATAGTGCGTTCATATTGTTTTGAAAAAACAGGTGAAGGTATGAATTCGAAAACGCTGATTACTTTTTTGATGTCCACGATCTTGTGGGCAACAGGCGCAATGGCTGACGATAAAGCCAAGAGCAATCCGTTCGGTTTGGTGTACAAAGGCGCTATTACTGAAAACAAGAAAGGAAAAGTAAACATTCACCCCACCACTTATAAACTCAATGGACTGGATATTTCTGCCAATGTTTACACACCCGCTAACTACGACTCGACAAAAAAATATCCCGCCGTGGTTATCGCGCATCCAAATGGCGGAGTAAAGGAACAAGTCGCAGGGCTCTACGCGCAACATTTAGCGCAGCTCGGATACATAGCAATTACTGCTGATGCGGCTTATCAAGGTGCAAGTGGTGGCCAACCACGTAATGTCGATAAACCCGCTAATCGAATTGAAGACATCCATGGTATGGCTGATTTTATTACGCAGTATCCGGGTGTTGATGTCAGTCGTCTGGGCTTGCTCGGAATTTGTGGCGGCGGAGGATATTCATTAAAAGCCGCGCAGACTGATAAGCGCTTTAGAGCCATTACTACATTAAGCATGTTTGATTCCGGGTTAGTAAGACGCAACGGATATCAAGACTCGCAACTGAATACTATCCAACAACGTTTAAAACTCGCCTCGGATGCACGCGCACAAGAAGCTGCTGGCGGAGAAATAATTTATACCGGCGATGCAAAGCTGACGGATGAACAAATCTCCAAACTTCCATTCGACCTTTACCGCCAAGGTTTTGAATATTACGGAAAAACCCATGCGCATCCCAACTCAACCTTCAGATACACCTTGAGTAGTTTGCTGGATCTCATGCGTTTTGATGCCACCAGTAATATGGATTTAATTAATCAGCCGTTATTGATGATTGCTGGCAGCAAAGCTGATTCACTGTATATGACCGAAAAAGCATTTAATTTGGCAACAGGTACTAAAGAGAAAGAACTGTTCAAAATTAATGGTGCCACTCATATTGAAACTTATTGGGTACCGAAATACGTAGACCAGGCAGTAAACCATCTTCAAACGTTTTACAGCAAAAATCTTTAAGCAGGATTATTACCCATTTGAATCTTAGAAATTGGAGCAAGAGATGAATAGCCCACTTAAAGTCGCTGTAGCATTGACGTTGTTATCAGATGTTGCATTAGCAGATGACACTCCTATGCAACAGATAACAACATTCGAACAACATGTTATCCAGGATGCACCCGCCAGTAACTTTTCAGGGAAAGCGCAATTTTCCCGACTACCGGTAATGCCATCAGCGGGCGATGTCGCACCAGCAACGGTGACTTTCGCAGCTGGTGCACTAACCAATTGGCACATCCACCCGAGCGGTCAATATTTAATTGTCACCGATGGCGAGGGTCGCACGCAGGAATGGAGAAAACCGATTCAAAATATCAGTAAAGGTGATGTTATTTGGTGTCCTCCCGGCGTGAAGCATTGGCATGGCGCGAGCACTCGCAGCAGCATGACCCATATCGCTATTTCTCCTGTTGCCAAGCTAGATGAAAAAGTTACATGGCTGGAAAAAGTTGAATTGCCACAAAGCTCTCAACCGTTAAATGCAAATGAACAGCAAAAAGTTAACGCGAGTACGCCTTTAACTAAAAAACAACTAAGTCTCATCCCCATTGCTGCATTTACGGCAACGGGTAATCTTGAACAACTCAAGCCCGCTCTAGTAAAAGGATTGGAGGCTGGTTTAGCCGTGAATGAAATCAAAGAAGCCTTAGCTCATCAATATGCGTATGTGGGATTTCCACGCAGCCTAAATGGTTTACTTACGTTTAAAAGCCTGTTGGAACAGCGCCAGAAACAAAACATTAAAGATACTACCGGTTCAGCACCAACGCCTTCGACCAATGACATTAATTATTACCAACTAGGCACAGAGACATTAAGTTATTTAACGAACGCGCCAGCAGACAAACCCTTAGTTGAAAACTTTTCACCAACGATTGACTACGCATTGAAAGCACACTTGTTTGGCTATTTATTTAGCCGCGACAACCTAAGCTACATTGATCGTGAACTGGTAACCATCGCGACTTTGGCGGCTCTCGGAAATGTGAATAGTCAATTAACCTCACACTTTAAGATTGTGCAGAATTTGGGATTGAAGGACTCGCAGCTTCAGCAAATTATCGCCACCCTAAAAGTTGACGTTAATGCAGACATTGCTACCAACAGCTCCGCCGTTCTCCAGCAGCTCAAATCAACCCAAACTAAATAAATTAAAGAAGGAGCCCTTATGAATACGCAACTTAACTCGCTCTTTAAAATCATGTGCAGTATCAGCTTGGCATTACTAATCTCGGCTTGTGCCACTGATACCAAAAACTCAAAAGCAATAGCGATAACGGATCAAGGTAATTTCTCTGCCGGTGGAACTGTTATCCAAAAATCGGGGACATTCGACGGGAAAAAGATTGCCGACTCCAGCGGTCAAACACTGCATGGAGACCATGCGTCTGTTTTCTTTCAAGTCCCGGTTGACCCTAAACCTTTTCCATTAGTGTTTTTGCACGGCGCAGGTCAGTCAGCAAATACCTGGGGAACAACACCAGATGGCCGCGAAGGATTTCAAAACTACTTTTTACGTCACCATTTTTCCGTCTATTTAGTTGACCAGCCACGAAGAGGACGCGCAGGCCAATCAACCGCGCCACTTGAGTTAACTGCTGCACCGCAGGATCAAATGTGGTTCAACATGTTCCGTGTGGGCCAATATCCAAATTACTTCGATAAAGTACAGTTTCCTAAAGATGCAGAATCACTCAATCAATATTTCCGCCAAATGACACCGAATACCGGTGCCTATGATGAACAACTAATTAGTGATTCAATGGCAGCGGTTTTGAAGCGCTCGGGGTCATCCATTTTGATTACACATTCACAAGGTGGCGGACCTGGCTGGTGGACAGCAATCAAGTCGGAAAATGTGAAAGCCATAGTGTCCTATGAACCCGGTAGCGGATTTGTCTTTCCAGAAAATGAGCTACCCGCCGCTATGCCCAGCCTGACTGGCACTCTTACGCCTACGCCAGTCAAAATGGAGCAATTTTTAAAGTTAACAAAATTCCCCATCGTTATTTACTACGGTGACAACATTCCTGCCACTGCACATGAAAACCCGGGTCAGGACAATTGGCGTGTTCGCTTGGCAATGGCGAAGCTATGGACTGAGAAGATTAACAAATATGGCGGCAATGCCAGCGTGGTGCACTTGCCTGAGATTGGCGTATACGGGAATACGCATTTTCCATTCTCTGACCTGAATAATCAAAAAATTGCCGAGCTTCTTGGTGATTGGTTTAAGCAACACAAGCTAAATTAACCGCAAACATCTGCTTCAAAATTAAGGATGATATACATCAATAGCAATTAGACTGGAGAATATTTTTAATGAAACAACATCAACTTCGTGGCGCTCTAAAAATCGCACTTCTACTACTGTGCTTACCACTAACTGCGCAATGGGCAGCGGCACAAACAGAAACATCTGTTGCGCATAAAGAGGTTAAAGCGGGAGCCGTTGAGCAGGAAATCATTAGCCTGTCGAAGCAAAAATGGCAATGGATGGCTGAGAAAAATCTGAATGCTCTAGCTGCGCTTTTTCACGACGATTCAATGTTTGTGCACATGTCACGCACACTTTCCAAAACAGAAGAGCTTGAGGTTATTAAAAGCGGAAACATCCAATACAAGAAAGCCGATGTCCATGAAGTATCGGTAAAGATCATTGATAACACCGCAATTCTTTTAAACAGTATCACCTTGCTCGCCGTGGTACGCGGAAATGAAGTGACGAATCCGTTTGTCGTAACCGAAGTGTACATAAAGCAAAATGGGAATTGGAAACTCAGCTCACTGTCATTCACCAAGACCGTTGTACCTGAGCCAGCGAAAAAATAATTTTTAGAAAATATACGATGTAGGATTAGTAATAGAAGAGTTTAAATCGCACAGCAAGAACCCGTGTTCTTGCTGTGCGTCAACTTAAAGAATAATTTTTGCAGCCCAATCGCGGCTTGCAACTGACTCTCCTTCGGGGAAATTCGGAACGCTTAAGGTACCTTCGCCATCTGCTGTAATTGAAATCGCTTTTTGCCACTGACCATTAAGAGTATCGAACCAGGTTAATCGGTAAGTCTTACCGGGTGCGAAGCCTTTTAATGTTGGTACTACTGATTTATTTTCAAAATACAGCAGCGCGAAATCTTTTTCAGCTGTGCGCATCATGTAAGACCAACCATCTAGCCCATCTTCCGGGCTGCCCGGCGCTTTACGCGGTAATACCTGATCAGATGCCAACAATAAATCCTGATAGCGCCGCCCTTCCGATTGCATAAACGCGTTCAGATGCTGCATGTAATTCGCCGAATCGTAATTCAATGCGTCCCAAATGTGTGGTCGGGCGCCTGCGGGTTCGCCGGTGGAAGTCACATCGTAGGCGGCAGTGCCGTGAACGTGGCCAGACAATCCGCCTGAAAGCACTGAACCGTACATTTGTGCGCGGGCGAAATAATTATCCCGTGCAGAATTTGCGGGCGGTTCTTCACCGGCAGGCTTATTAATTTCGTGCAGCCAGCCGGTATAGTAAGGCTCGAAATTAATTGTGGGGTAAGCCGGCGTTAGTTTGAATTGAGCTTCTAGCAGTTCACTCACACGATGATCGCGCGGTTTGTTGCCCACACTATGCATTGTCATCCAAGGTACCTGTTGGCCGTGGCCAAAAGCTAAATAGGTAGAGCGATCAATAAGCGCCGTGAGCGGCTGATCAAATGGCGGTGAGCCGTATTTTTTTTGGTGATAGGTCAGCGCCTCATTAAATTGTGCGGCGGTAAGGCTGAAGTCTTTGGGAATCCAATCCAAATGTATACCGCTAAACACAACATTGTTTGCACCATAGCGCGAGATTAGGTATTGCGTGTAGCGCGCAAAGGTCTCATTGAAATTAAAATAGGCGTTCCATGACGGCCCCACATCCCGACGCACGGTTTCTAGTAATGGTACAAAACCTTGCTGAGATAAATAAGTCATTTTGCGGTCAAGGCTTTTAAAATAAGCTGGGTTGATACGCGTAAAATCTGAAACGCCTTTATGTTGTTGTGACATTGCAAAAGGTAAGTGGCCGTATTCGTCACGCATACTTTTTGCGGTGAACGAGCCCCAATAACTTACACCTCCCGATGCATCAGTCCCCTTCCCGCTTGCAACATCGTAACCAAACTTTTCCCATGCATTCCGCAGGTAAATACCCTTTTCATCTGCATGGGTGCTGGGGTTCAAGTCTGCATCCCAATTGGGGAAAGCGGAAATCATGCTTACCGAGTTAAAGCCCTGCTTTTTGCGAAATGCTACTGCATCTTCAAAACCAATGCCCGGGCCCGGCTGGTAATCATTTGATGTTGCTGCATTGCGAAACGGCAACCGCCAGGTTGAGCCAGCGAGCCAGGTGTCGCCCACCATAAAAAAGGGTGTGCCATCGGCATACTCAAGCGCGTGACCATTGGGAAATACACGCACAAAACCATGTCGGTTAGGATTCTGCTGCTTTTCATAAGCCGACCATGTAGTTGCGGTGAAAGTACCTGAACGACCATTCAAGCCAGCATCGTCCGCATGATTAGAACCACTGTTCCAGCTCCATTCACCTGCTCCGGTCGCAACCAGGCGCACCACATAACGATTCTCGCCGTCCCAAAAACCGTACACGCGCTTATCGAAACCCGGCCCCTTAAGTTGAACCCACATATCTACATCGGTGTAATAATTTTTGTACGATTTTTCTGCAAGGAAAATAATCTCCTGCGTTTCCCAAGCGCGCACTTGTTTCAGTTGTGTGCTTTTAGCCGATGGCGCAACACAACTGGTAAGGCCAACCGCTGCACACAACATTAGCAATGCGCCTGTTAAAAACGAGTTTAAAAATTGGTTCATTACCAGCCCTCTTAATAGAGAATATTTTCACAGCTTTGAATGTTTAATTAGCGCGAGTATTGAAATGCAATGTTGGTGCTTGACTACCATCGCCGTGTTCGGAGTCGTAAAATGAAACTTCTAGAGCTCCTAGTGGTTGTAGCAAAAGCCCGCGTGTGGTGCCATCGAGTATGCGTTGCAATACGGGGCGCGGAATAGTCACCAACGTCTTTTCACCGGATTGAGCAACATCCGTATCGAAAATCATTTGCTCATTAATCGTTGTTTGAAGATTTTTTCCTTGCGTAAAATTAGCAAAGGTTACGCTGTTTTGTTGCCAGTCTGCGTTGCCACCTAAAATTTCAAACACGCGCACCTTGTCAAACTCAATACCAAAATCTTCACCGAGTGCTGCAACGTAATTTCCGCCCTTGTGTAACGATTGTGTGGTAAGCGCAAGTACACCAGCGCCATCGGCTTTTTTCCCGCGATAATTTTGTAGATCCCAGCGTAGCAACGGGTACTGACCCGCACTCACGGTTAAGGTACGCGCGCCATCAGATTGCCAGTTATTAAAATTAACCGTAGGAAAAGCCGAGTTGATCACGGCATCGTGTTTTACTTTTACGTGCTGTTTGAAGATGTCTAGCGAAGGAATTGGAGGATGATAAATCAGCGGCTCGCCCAAATCCGGTTTTGCATTTTTCACTTTAACGACTTCAGCGCGATAATAATCAACATCCAAATAATATTCGCCCGGCCCCCAATCGGTGACGCTGAGTTGCACGTTGACTTGATCACCTGGCACAGCATCAAAATTGCGCGTGGTCATGCTGATGACTTGCCAGTCAGTTTTTTGCCCCAAGTCATACTCGCGTAAGTGTTCGTGGAAATCAGTTGTGCGCTGGGTGTTAATCATAAAGTTAACACGGCGCGGCGAATGGCTGGGGCGAACGCGCGCCTCCACACGCAATTCATAATCCGGGCGTTTTAGCTTCTCCATATCCAGCGACTGAGCGATATCGCGTTTTATTATTGTCCAATAAATATTATGTTGATCTTTGGTTGCATCCACTTGCATGCGTGCAAAACCATCCATTGGTATGAAGTTCAATTGCGCATCGCCATCACCGGTGAGAGTTTGCCAACCCGCTACTGATTGATTATTAAAGTCGTCAGAAAAATTGGCATGGGAAAGTGGCGAAATCATCAATAGTCCACCTATCGATAGCGCACTTAAGAGTATGGTTTTTATATTTTGCATTATGGATATCTCTTGAGTAATGAAGGGCGGAGCTTAAACATGCTGTAACTAAAATTCTACTAGCGAGACTTACACGTTACCGATGCTAATGTTTCTTTACATTTACATACATTCGCGATGCGTTTTTGGTAAATAACGTGTATTTAAGGCGCGGTAATATTCCTGAACACTCTTCGCTTATTTTTTATGTTCTGAGTTTTTCTTTTACGAATTAAGCGACGCCAGATGAATTTTTTTGAGCACGAATTTTAAAGTGTAAGACTGTTTTAGTTAGCGAAAAAGCAAACCAAAAAATTGCACACAATAAAAAAGCCAAACTGCGAGCAGTTTGGCTTTTTAGAAGCTGCGTAAACTTAGCTGTGTTATTTAACAGATTTATTAACGAACTTACCGTTTACATCCAAGGTGGCTGCATTTAAATGCACAGTCACGCTAGTTGCTTTTGCATCGGTTGCATCGGCAGCCAATATCACTTTGTAATCGCCTTCCGCAATTTTCCACGTTTTAGAGGCGCTGTCATACATACCTACCAAGCGGGGATCAATAGTTATGCTCGCCTTAGTGCTCGCGCCTGCTTTCAAATCCACTTTTTGCCAACCGCCTAAACGCTTGGGCGCTTCCCAAGTTGTAGTAATCGGTGAAACGTAGACTTGTGCAACCTCTTTACCCGCTGTTTCACCCGTATTTTTCACAGTGAAGCTAGCTGTTATAAGGTTATCTTTAACCTGTGCTTTTAAGTCACCTAAGGCAAATTCGGTGTAAGACAAGCCATGACCAAAAGGAAACAAAGGTGTGTGACCTTTAAGATCAAACCATTTGTAGCCTACTGCAGCGCCTTCGTTATAGGTCACGGTGATGCGAGCATCTTTAACTTCCGGGTAACCATCTACCACTAAACGAGGCAACTGTGATTCACTTGCCGGGAAAGTTGCAGGCAAGTGGCCAGAGGGATTCACCTCGCCAAATAAAACCCGCGCTATAGCTTCGCCGCCATTGGTGCCGGGGTACCAGGCTTCAACCGCAGCGCCTACGTTAGAAAGCCATGGCATAAGCACCGGGCCGCCTGTTTGCAAAACCACCACCGTTTTTGCATTAGCTTTAGCAACCGCAGCCACCAAAGTATCTTGATTATCCGGTAGCGATAAGTTGGGAACATCAACGGATTCTGCAGTCCATTGATTTACAAACACCAACACCACATCGCTTTCTGCCGCCAACTTGGCTGCAGTTACTGCATCAGTACCATCGTTATAGGTCACTTTTGCTTGCGGTACTCGTGCCTGTATGGCTTTCAACGGCGATGATGGGTAATACAACATTGGGCCGGGGAAGAATTCCGGGCCACCTCTAAAGGCGGCACCGCCCACGGGATAAACCTGCGAAGAACCACCGCCCGATAAAACACCAACATCTGCACGCGAACCAATAACGGCGATTTTTTTGGCGGCTTTGCTCAGCGGGAGAAGTTTATTATCGTTCTTTAAAAGAACCATGCCCTCTTCCGCATCTTTCTGGCTAACCAAACCATTGGCTTTAAAATTAATCGCTTTAGGGTTGGGTGTTACCGGGTTATCAATTAAACCAAATTCAAACATGGGATGAAGTACACGACGCGCCATATCGGTTAAGCGAGCTTCCGTCACCCAACCATTTTGTACAGCTTCTTTTAAGGCACCGCCAAAATACTCTGAATGATCGAAAGGAATACCCGATTGTTGATCCAACCCATTATTGGCAGCCGGCACGGTACTGTGGGTTGCACCCCAGTCAGACATTACCCAACCCTTAAAGCCCCAATCTTGTTTTAACACTTCGTTCAGAAGGTAATTGCTTTCGCAGGCGTAAAAACCGTTTACACGATTGTAAGAGCACATTACCGAGCCTGGGTTGCCCTCTTCTTTGGCGATTTGCAACGCCAATAAATCTGCCATTCTGGCAGAGGCATCATCTACTTTTACATCCAGTGAGAAGCGATTGGTTTCCTGATCGTTAAACGCATAATGCTTCAAGGTAGATACAATTTTATTGGATTGAATACCACTAATTTGTGCGCCTACGATCTTACCCGCCAAGAGCGGATCTTCACCCGCATACTCAAAGTTACGGCCATTGCGTGGCTCGCGCATAATGTTCACGCCGCCAGCCAATTGCACATTAAAACCAAACGCGCGCGACTCAGAGCCAATCATAGCGCCGCCTTGGTAGGCAGTTTTCAAATCCCACGTGGCGGCTGTAGCAATACCCGATGGCAACGCAGTGGCCTCTCGCACATTGGGGCCTCCCTGGCTCGCAACGCCTATGCCAGCGTCTGCTTGCCATAGATTGGGAATACCCAAGCGTGGGATGCCATAAACAAACCCGGCAGATTGCGTAATAGATTCTGCGGGGCGTTTAGAATTCTTCCAGGGCGCATCTGTACCGAAATAACCAAATACCAATTTCAGCTTTTCATCCATCGTCATTTCTTTCAACACTAAATCTGTGCGTTGCTCTGGCGTTAGCTTTTTATTCATCCACGCCTTGGGTGCTTCTGCATGATTTTTTTTAGCATCAGCTTGTGGCGCATCTACCGCAAAACTGGGCGCAACCGATACGAGCGCAATTGCCATTGCTAACAAACTGATTTTTCGTTGAAAAGCCATAATGATTCCCTAAGCGCTAAAGCCTAATGTGATTATTGAGAAAGTGAAGATGACAAATAGAAGGTGCAATGAATGAGTTCAGCAGTTTTAAAAAAGCTGAAAGTCACCTTGACCTAAAGGATAGCTCGCATAAAAAAATCAGCTTGGATTTTTAGCCAATATTTAACGAGGGCGCACAAAAAATAGCCTTTGCCACAAGCGAAGGCTATTTCGGATATAAGACTAGTGCTTGATGATTGTTTTCAAGTTATAAACGTTACTTATATCGCGGTTAAAAGCGGTGAGTTCATCGTTATAAAAAGCGCGGAAATCCTCCAAGGTACCGTTCTTAATATTTTCTTCGCGATTTGGCGGCACCCAATAATGAAGGAGAATTTTATCCTTACCTTTCTCATTCAACGGAGCGTTGCGCCAAGTTAATAAAAATGCAATTCGGCGTGCATCTTTATCGGCTTTCAAGCCGCCCAGTAACTTGCGATACCACTGGTTGTCGAATTTGCCCGCTTCAATATCCGGTGCTTGAATACCAATTTCCGAGATGACCGGAATTTTACCGCGCGCATCTGCCATGCGCACAATCATGGCGGTGTTATCGACCACGGTTTTAAACCACGCATCCGATTTGTCGTTAATAAAACCGTAGGAGTCAAAGCCCATTACATCCACCCATTTATCGCCGGGGTAACGCTCTAAATAATCAGACTCTTTGGGGTTCACAAATTCATTGGGCGAATAGGCATACAGGAAATTGGTTACGCGTTTTTTATCACGCAAATACTCCACACTGTAACGATAGAGTTGTTGATACTCCGCAGGCGTGGATTGCTCATTGCCCCACCAAAACCACGCACCGGTATTTTCGTGAAACAAGCGCATCACCACTGGAATTAAGGTGCCCTTGTCATCTTTCAGGTTATGAGCCCAATCGGCAATTTGATCGAGATAGCCATTCAACACTTTATTGTGCGAACCGCCGGGCAACGCTTCTTTCACGGCGGAACGTTTATCCCATGACGTACCGGTTGGCCACGCGCCCTTTTCGCCCTCTGTTTTAGGATTATTTAAATGGGTGCTAATGGTAATTATACCGCCGCGCGCATAGGCTTTTTTGATTTGCTGCGTAACATCGCCTTCTGGTTTTGGCGACACAATTGAAAGCGTATCCCACCCATAAACCGCTGCAAAATCGCCCACTGAATTAAACGTATCTGACTCAGTGCCGTCAGTTTTTGTAATGGTGAGACCTTGGGTTGTTTCGTGTTGATGACCAAACATAATCGCTTTGTTGCGATGGGTTTTTAAAAATGCAAACAGCGAGCGAGTTTCAGGCGTCGCATTAGCCGTTACGATATTTATCTCAATAGGCGATTGTACTGCTGGTTTTTCAGCGGCCTGCGAGGGATGATTGGCGTGGGCGGACTGGATGGATAAAACGGTGAGCACAGCGGCTATAACATTAGCCTTAAGTACCGAATAACACATTGTGGAATAGGTTGATTTTCTCATAGGTTCCTCTAAGTGGTATACGCAAAACAGCATCCGTTTATTGTTATTTTTCCCTGCTTAACGTATTGTTATACGTTTTTCATTAACGTTGAGAACGCAGTGTAACCGAATACATTGATCCGCTAAACCTAATTCTGAAGACCTAAACATAACTTTATAAATGAACCTGCATTTATAGATAAATAAGAAAAGCTTGTCGTGAGCTGGCGGATTTCTCGCCGACAATACTTTCGGGAATAATCAGCAGCAAAATACATCTGACAAAAACTTGCGCTACCTAGCTTAGCGCTGCGGAAATCGTGGCAATTTAATTAGCCAAGCGGTAAACTTGTACATCAGCTGCAAAATAGCAGTGGCGCCAGGTTTCAATAAAATATCCGGTAAGCGCAACCCTCGGTCAAATACCTCAAACGCAGCACTCAACTCATCTATTTTTTAATAGTATGAACGATGGATATTGTCTTTAGCATTCACATGTTATGGCCGTCATCTTGAGCAGCGCCTTCACACCAAGCCGGGCAAAAGCCCCTTTAAAATACCGCTGAGGAATTGTGAGAATGAATTTTATTCATGACGATTTTCTACTCGACACTGAGCAAGCTAAAGAGCTGTATCACAACTACGCCAAGCAAATGCCCATTATCGATTACCACTGTCACCTGCAACCAGAACAAGTAGGCGATAACAAACAATTCCGTAATATGACCGAAGTCTGGCTAGCGGGTGATCACTATAAATGGCGGGCCATGCGCTCCAACGGTGTGGATGAACGTTATTGCACCGGTGATGCGAGCGACTGGGAAAAATTTGAGAAATGGTGCGAAACCGTTCCTTACACCCTGCGCAACCCGCTCTACCATTGGACTCACCTTGAATTGCGCAAACCGTTTGGTATTACCGACCGTTTGCTCGACAGCAGCAATGCCAAACGCACGTGGGATCAATGCAACGAATTACTCGCTACACCAGAGTTCAGTGCGCGCGGCTTAATGACGCAAGCGAATGTGAAAATGGTGTGCACCACTGACGACCCAATTCACGACTTAGCACATCACCAAAAAGTTGCAGCTGACACTTCGTTCAAATCAGCGATGCTGCCAACCTGGCGCCCAGACCGCGCTATGGCGGTTGAAAGCGCAGAAGCCTACAACAAATATATCGACCGTTTAGCGGCGGTAGCTGATATTACTATCAGTACCTTTGATGATTTGATGGCAGCTCTCAACAAGCGTCACGATTTCTTCCACGCCAATGGCTGCCGCTTATCGGATCACGGCTTAGAAACAGTGTATGCAGCGGATTATACCGAAGCGGAAATCAAAACCATCTTCGCCAAAATTCGTGGCGGCAATGAACTCGATGCGGTTGAAATTGAAAAATTTCAATCCGCCATGATGGTTGAATTTGCGTTTCAAGATCACGCCAAAGGTTGGGTACAACAATTTCATATAGGCGCAATTCGCAACAACAACCCTCGCCTATTCCGCACGCTGGGTGCAGATACGGGTTTCGATTCAATTGGCGATCACAACTACGCAAAACCATTAGCCAAGTTTTTGGGCAGATTGGATAGCGAAAACCGTTTAGCCAAAACCATTATTTACAACTTGAACCCACGCGATAACGAAATGATCGGCACCATGATTGGTAACTTCCAAGACGGGTCGTCGGCTGGCAAAATTCAATTTGGCAGTGGCTGGTGGTTTCTCGACCAAATGGAAGGTATGACACGCCAAATTGAAGCGCTTAGTCAATTAGGTTTGCTGAGCCGTTTTGTGGGCATGTTGACTGATAGCCGCAGCTTCTTAAGTTATTCGCGCCATGAATATTTCCGCCGTATTTTGTGCGGTATTTTTGGCCGCGATATGGCAAAAGGCTTAGTACCCAACGACACGAAAATGGTCGGCAAAATGATTCAGGATATTAGCTTTAACAATGCGAAGAATTATTTCCCGTTCAAAGTACCTGAATAACAGCGCGTCATTTATAAGCTGGTGTACAAAAATTAAGCCCAGCAATGCTGGGCTTAATTTTTTGGATGCTGAGTTTTCTCTAACTTGAATCTAAATAAGCAGGGAATCGTTATCCTCGCGTAGCGGGGATCCAGCTTTTATTTTTTAATGCACAACATCAAGAGCTGGATCCCCGCTACGCGGGTATGACGACTCCCTATTAACAATACACACCCCGAGACGATCGTGATTATCGATTCACCACTAGCCACTCTAAGTTTCGCCTTATCCGTTACCGCACCTATTTTTGTGATGCTGGTGCTGGGCATGGTGTTAAAACGCAGAGCCATGATTAATGATGAATTCATTAACACTGCATCGAAGTTGGTTTACAACATCGGCTTGCCGGTAATGCTATTCAGCACTTGCGCTACAGCGCATTTCAGTGAGATGGCGGATAAAAATGTACTCATCGCGTTCGCGCTAATGACCGCACTGGTTTTTATGGGTAGCTTATTAAGCGCGCATTGGCACTGCAAAGATTCACGCGATCACGGTGTATTTATTCAAGGCGCATTCCGCGGCAACCTAGTGACTGTAGGCTTGGCATTTTGCGCAAACGCCTACGGTGAGCGCGGTTTAGCAATAGCTGCACTTCCGGTTGCCATGACAGTGGTGTTTTATAACGTACTTTCTGTGTATGTACTAAACCGAAGCCTGCATCCCACACGCAGTTCATTCAAACCGACGTTAATTGGCATTGCTAAAAACCCATTAATTATTGGGATTTTCCTTGGCCTTATCATTAATGCAATAGCACTGCCCTTACCCGAACCCCTATTAGATAGCAGCAAATATTTAAGCCAAATGGTTTTACCGCTCGCATTAATTTGTATTGGCGGCGCACTGAATCTTATGCATTTCACACGTTTTGATTCAGCTACATTAAGTGCAAGTATTTGGAAATTAATTTTATCGCCGTTGCTAGCCTGTGGAATTGCCATTTATTTGGGCGTACGTGGTGATGCTTTGGCAATTTTATTTTTATTAGCCGCATCGCCCACTGCCACTAGCAGTTTTGTGATGGTGCAAGCGTTGAATGGAAACAGTGAATTAACCGCCAATATCATTGTACAAACGACATTGGCATCTATTGTGACGGTGACGATTGGATTGTGGTGGTTGCAAAGCGCGGGGATGATGTAGATTATTTAATATCTGCGTTAGATTGCATCATTTGAATTAAAGAAGCTTCAGCACGGGATAATCCACAGCGACGCGCAACTTCTTCTGCATCTAAACCCAACTTAAATAATTGCGCGGCTTGGGAATAAGGTTGAAAATCTTCGTCGTTGTAGTAGTCAATTTTTTGATCGGATGTTTGCGGCTCTTGCAAGCGCTTTTCCATCGCCAGTAACCGCTGCCCCATGCCCACTGAGCCGCTATTAGACATGGCTAAATCGCGGGATAATTTTTGAATTAACTTCTCGGTATGGGCTTGCTGCGCGCGCGCCACCTTCAAGCTTTTAAAGGCGACGATTAATGCCACAACACCAACTAAGAGGCTGGCGATAAGCCCTATTTCAAGTGGCGTAAGCAGCATTATGTCCTCGTTATTGATTATATGAGTGCGAACTAAACGTCTTCTAGTTCGTTCCACTCTTCACTGGTGAGCAGTTTATTCAATTCAATCAAAATAAGCAGCTCATTATTTTTGTGGCAGACGCCTTGAATGAATTTGGCAGACTCTTCATTACCTACGTTTGGCGCCATTTCAATTTCAGATTGACGCAAATAAACCACTTCCGCAACGCTATCTACCAAAATACCAATCACATGGCGATCTGTTTCAATAATGACAATTCGCGTGTTATCGGTAATATCACCACTGGGTAAGTTGAAGCGATGACGAGTATCAATCACAGTGACCACATTGCCGCGTAGATTAATAATGCCCAATACATAAGAAGGCGCACCTGGAACCGGGGCGATTTCGGTGTAACGCAAAACCTCCTGCACCTGCATTACATTAATGCCATAGGTTTCGCCATCTAAACGAAAAGTTACCCACTGGAGGACGGGGTCATCAGTGCTTTTATTCTTTGCTGCATCATTTGCCATAAAAATTTCCTCAAGAGCTCTGCCTGGCTCACAGGTGCAGAGCCCACAATGTGGGTGGTCGATATATCGGTAACTGAGCTAACTAGGATTGTTCTGACTGAATTGCTCTAATTGAATTGTTCTAACTATAGCCGAGGCTGCTTGCTCTGCCAGTTTCATAACCGGGTTTTCATTGCATTCTTATCGGCATCGATAAACATTTGCCCAATCCGGGGAATATCCAGCAGCGCGCACATATGTTCTTTAACCGTTCCTGCCAGCCAAGGGCGCTTGCTACGATCACCGCGCCACTTTACGTCGTCTGGCATTAGGCTGATAGGTTGATTAACAGAATCTACTGCCAACCCCCAGGGAACGCCATTTATAGAAACAACGTATTTCGCACTTTTCACAAAGTTTTCATCATAGCGTTCGGGCATAACGAACTTGGCGGTGTTGACCGTGCGAATTTTCCCTTGCGGAGTTGGCTGCAATCCCATGAACCAATCGGCTTGGCCAAATAAGGGCGTCAGTTCATCGGTAATAGGTTGGATTTGCCCTAGAGAAACCAAAGGTACGGCCAAGGTCAAACCAGACACTTTAAATAAAAGCACATCAAATCGCGACTGTGCCCACTGTGGCAAGCCATTGGGCAACCATTCCAGCCCGGGGATTTGAAACGGATGCGTATTAACGTCTGTATCAATAACCGCCTGAACTTCAATTGTGGGTTGCACCTCTACGATAGGCGCAGCGGTTTCAATAACCCATTCTTGAATTTCATGAGGATTTGTCACAAAGGTGGTTTTTGGCAGCGCGACCACATCTACTTTTACAATGGGGGCGACAAGAATTTTAGGCTGGGCACTGCTCAATAATTTTTGCAGCTTTTCTTTTTTTGCTTTATCTGGCTCTGTAAATTGCGGTTCTGCAAATGATGGTGCTGCTTTTATAGCCGCCTTGCGCGCAGGAGCGCGATGAGCAGCTAGCGTTTTCACAATAGGCTTAGGAACGGCTTTTGTTGTTATAGAATCACTCAGCTCAACTGCTTTGGATTTTACAGTTAAGACAGGCGCAATCTCTTCTTGCGGCAACAAGTCATCAAAATAATCCAGCAAGCTATCAAACGGATTCTTTAAGTCACTCACACGCCACCCGCCGCTAAGCGCGCATCGTCTGCGGAGAATTTCTGTAATAAAAATTTGAAGAGCGATTGATAGGCATCTACACCACGTGCGCTTGCATCAAACAAATGTGGCGGTATACCTGCGCGGCTAGCGTCGCGAAATTTGGTATCCACCGGAACATGACTCGGCCAGACTTCTTGCGGGTAAGTATTGCGAATAGTTCGTAAGCTGGTCACCGAAGATTGCGTACGGCGATCATACATAAGCGGCAAAATTGTATATTCCAAAGCTTTTTTGCGAGAGCGACTCATCATCTTAAGCGTGTTCACCATGCGCTCCAAACCTTTAAGCGCGAGAAATTCGGTTTGCACGGGAATGACTAAATGCTGGCAGGCGGCAAGAGCGTTAATCATGAGCACACCCAAGAGCGGCGGTGTATCAATAAATACAAAATCATAATCGTCATGAATAAAGGCAAGCGAACGGGCGATAACCAAACCCATACCATCTTGCCCAATGGCCTGTCGTTCTAAGGTTGCCAAAGCAGTCGCCGAGGGTAACAGATCCAGATTAGGATAATCTGTGGCACGGATTAACCGTTTGATGTTGGCGGCGGATAATTCTTTCCGTTCTTGAAACAACGTGTAGGAACTTAATTCCTGCGTGTCGGGATCTTGACGAAAGTAAGTGCTCAAAGAACCGTGGGGATCAATATCTACCAGCAATACCCGATAGCCTAACGCGGAAGCAATGCCTCCAAGCGCTACACTGGTGGTGGTTTTACCTACCCCACCCTTTTGATTGGCTACCGTAATTACCCGCACTACTCATACCTCAACGCGTCAAGCAGATGTCATTTTAGGCTTGCTAGAGCCATAAGCAAGCCATTATCTATGACTTCAGCAAAGTTTATGCCGTTCTAACACTTTACTCGTAAGTGCTAGCGGATTAATGCTTATAAGCTTGTTTAATAAGCTCTCCCACACGCTTTAATGCTTTCTCCTTGCGTGGTGTCCAGTACCCGCCAGATGATAAGCGCAAGCAATTTTTATACTTTTGCGTAGTGGTAAAAATTTTACCGGGCGTTATCGCAATTTTTTCGTCTAGCAACTGCAAGGTCAGCTCATAGGTATCAAAGTTTTTAGCGATAAGGTTTTCCAGAGGTAACTCAACCCATAACACATAACCACCTGTGGGCTGGGTGATTCGCGTATTGGCAGGAAAGTAACGTTCAATTGCCAGAATCAACTCATGCATGCTTTTTGCGAGCTGAATGCGCATGGTGCGTAAATGGCGCTCATATTTTCCGCTTTGTAAAATATCCGCCAGCGCGTATTGAACGATGGTCGGGCAAGCCATGCTGCTCATAAACTTTAATTGGCCAATCGCTGGCGCAAGTTGTTTAGAGGCCACCCACCCTACCCGCAACCCGGGTGCAAATGTTTTTGAAAAAGAGGAACAGTAAATCACTTTTTCATCAAAACGTTGGCATACGCTGGGCCTTTGATTACCAAATGCGAGGTCGCCATAAAGGTCATCCTCTATTAAGGCAACCTTGTGTTTACGGCAAAGCAAGGTAAGCGCTTTTTTATTCGCATCAGACAAACTGGCGCCGAGCGGATTGCTGAAATTGGAAACAACCAAACACGCTTTGATAGGCCAATGTTCCATTGCCAATTGCAATGCATCTAACGAAATTCCAGCGACTGGATCAGTGGGAATTTCTATTGCTTGCAAGCCCATATGTTCAATAATTTGCAAGAGACCGTAATAGCTTGGCGATTCAATAGCAATAAAATCACCGGGTTTTGTGAGCGCCTTGAGCGATAACAGTAGCGCCTCCTGACAGCCGTTGGTGATAACTATGTCGTCCACACTCATATGACAACCCAACAGCGCCATACGCTTGGCAATTTGCTGGCGCAAGTCAAGATTACCGCGCGCGAACGATTCATAAGAGCACACATTAGTGCGCTCAAGCCGAGCCATTTTCACAATGGCTTTTTCTACCATAACTGAGGGCAAAATATTTGCGTCTGCAACTGCAGCCCCAATGTTAACGGCCGAAGCACCCTGCGTTTGCTGTAATAACTCCAAAACCAATTGTTGGCCCACAATTTCTCGCGGAACCACTTTATGCTGGGTAATTTTTGGCGATTGAAACTCAGCTGTGCGCAATCCATTCACATAAAAGCCTGAACGCGGGCGCGATTCAATATAGCCGCCATTCAAAAGTTCATTGTAAGCAGAAACTATAGTCGCAGGGCTTACACCGCGCTGCATGCTAGCCGTACGCACGCCGGGCAGTTTATCGCCAACTTTATATATTCCCGCTTCAATCTGCGAAATAATTTCAGCAGCAAGTTGATGATAAAGATTACTCATATGCTAGAACTCATAAAATTTTAAGCAGTACAGAACACTCACGTTTTGACCAGTACAGATCTACATCTAAAAATCTGTACTGGTGTAATTTACAAGTTGTAAATCTGCCCACAACGAATAAGCAAGGTTACCCTAGCACCACTACCCACAGACTTGCTACAAAAAACAGTGCAATCTTGAATTAGGAATATGCTGCTATGACGGATAATCAACTCCAGTTTTCACCACCTTATTTTGTAGTAGATGCATTCACCCATAAACCATTTAGCGGTAATCCTGCCGCTGTGTGTATTTTGCATGAACCTAAGAGTGACGACTGGTTACAACAGGTTGCTGCAGAATTTAACTTATCTGAGACAGCATTTTTGTGGCATACAGAAAATAATCTGTGGCGGCTGCGGTGGTTCACACCCACCTGTGAAGTAAAATTATGCGGCCATGCGACCTTGGCATCTGCACACGTGCTCGCACGGGAATTGCACTTCCCACAAGCAGAGTTTTTATTTTCAACGCTCAGCGGTATTTTGACGGCTACAATTAATGAAGCCAATATCAGCCTAAGCTTCCCAAAAATAGAACCTAAATTATTTAGCCGAATTTATTTGGATAATGATGATGCAGGTATTAAGCAGCTAAATCTGGAAACCGTGGCCTGCTACCAGGCAGGTGACGATGTTATTGTAGAAGTTGCAAGCGAAGCAGAGGTGCTAGATTACACACCCGAAATTGAAAAAATTGCGAAGATAAAGGCACGCGGCGTTATTCTAACTGGCCCCAGTAAAAATAGTGACCGAGATTTCGTCTCACGCTTTTTTGCACCGCGTGCAGGTATCAATGAAGACCCGGTTACAGGGTCTGCACACTGCAGCTTAGCAATTTTGTGGAGTAAAAAATTAGGTAAGTCACTATTGCGTGCGGAGCAGCTATCGCAACGCAGTGGATTTCTCGAATTAGGCGTTTACCAAGATCATATAAATTTGATTGGGAACTGTGTGACTTTTTCGAAAGGAGATATGACTTAGTAGATTTGGCTTCCAGCTTTACCGCTGGAAGCTTCTAATGGATGATTAGACCAAGGTTATAGGAATCAGAATGAAAATATCACCGGCTGAATTGAGCGATTGCGATGAAATTATTCAAGTACAGCGGCTAGCCTATGAAGCCGAAGCCAGGTTATATAATGATTGGACTCTACCGCCCTTACTACAAACTCCCGAATCTTTACGCCAAGAATTTTCAGCATCCTTTATTCTTAAAGCAATGAATGAAAATAAAATTATAGGTTCCGTCCGCGCAGAGTTATTTGAGAATGTTTGCCATATTGGCCGATTAATTGTGCATCCAGATTTTCAAGGGCAAGGTATAGGCTCCAAGCTATTACGACAAATTGAGGATCGCTTTAGCCAAGCAGTTCACTATGAATTATTTACGGGCAGCAAGAGTGAAGGAAACATTAGGTTTTATATGCGGAATAACTATGAGATCAGTCATACAAAGGTTTTAACAGAAAAAATCTCGTTAGTATATTTGATCAAAAAACCCGTAGCGGCGACTTTCTAAGCCACTTTACTTTTTAAATTGATCAACAACAGCTCTAGGTCTGTCCATTGCGCGTTTGGCAACCATTACGGCTACACGACGGTTTTGAGCGCGCCCCATCTCGGTATCATTAGAAGCCAATGGCTGAAATTCACCGTAGCCTACTGCCGCCAAACGCTCAGGCTCCACACCTTTGCTTGCCAAAAATTTTACAATTTCTGTGGCGCGTGCAGATGACAATTCCCAGTTAGTTGGATAACGGCTATTGCGAATAGGCACGTTATCTGTAAAACCCTCTATCTGAATGGGGTTTTTGTAATTCTTTAATATGTTGGCTATTTCCGTAAAAATAACCTGAGCTTGCGGGCTGGCTTCAATGCCGCCAGAGGAAAATAAAATACTGTCATTTAATTCAATTTGTAACCAGAGTTCATTGCTGGAGATTTTAATCATTTGATCGTTAATAAGCTCCGAGAACTTCTCATTCACCAAATCTGAAATTTGCGTGAGTTCATCTGAGGTATGTGTTTTTGCGGTGGTATTTGCTTGTGCGTTCATTTCCGTTTCGGCGGTGCCCTCTGCAACCACATCAACAGCAGGCGTGACGGTTTCTTGTGCGGGAGTTTTATCCAAATCTATAGGCGTAATCGTATTATCGGAGAGGCTTACTTTTTCTTGCTGCGCGGGATTAACTTTACCGGGCTGGTTAAATGCTTCAACAAAGGTTTCCGATAGCACACGGTACTTACTTTGATTTACTTGCGAGATAGAGTACATAACAACAAAAAATGCGAACAGGAGAGTAATAAAGTCGGCATAAGAAACCAACCACCGCTCATTGTTAACATGAATTTCTCGCTGTCTACGACGTACCATAATTTTTCGCCAGCAATTTAGGGAACCTCTGAAAAATTAACTTGTTTGCTCTGGTGTCGTTAAATTTGTTCTCAAAATGCTCATTTATTTCAATAAACTCCGCTTTTTCGAGCAAATTTGCCTTAATGGCATGGATGCCATGTAGTAGAGCAACGCAGGAGCAGTTGCCGAAGCCAGCGCTGCACCGTAAAAAATTTTCAGATGCGCCCTAGGGGTGCAAATAACCGTTTAATTTAATTTCAAGAGAGCGAGGGTTCTCACCATCGGCAATCGCAATAATGCCTTCAATCATAAGCTCGCGATACTGCGATCGCTCATTAACACACATGCGTAATTTATTGGCGATAGGCAGCAAAAATAAGTTAGCAAGTGCAACGCCGTATATAGTGGCAACAAACGCAATCGCAATACCGGGGCCTAACAAAGCTGGGTCAGCAAGATTATTCATCACGTGAATTAAGCCCATAACTGCACCGATAATACCGATGGTCGGCGCGTAGCCGCCCATGCTTTCATAAAATTTTACGGCATCGTAATCGCGCTGTTCATCTAAAATTAAATCAGATTCTAAAATTCGGCGAATGGCTTCGGGCTCGCTACCATCCACCAATAGTTGCAAACCTTTTTTCGCAAAAGGATCTTTTTCTTTTTCAGCGATGGACTCTAATCCCAGCAAACCATCTTTGCGAGCGGCATTAGCCCAGCGCACTAATTTAGAAATACCTTCTTTGAAGGGTGCATAAGGCGGTTTGAATACCCACTTAAATATATTAAGAGCACGCTTCAAAGTATGTTTGGGGGTTTGCAAAATAGCAGCGGCTAAAGTGCCACCAAAAACAATAACGGCAGCGGAGCCATTCAATAGCGAATGGATAGAACCGCCCTCAGCAAAATTACCACCAATAATGACAGCAAAGCCAAGGATAACGCCGACTATGCTGAGAATATCCATTACACAACCTCACGCGCTAAACGCGGCCCAATGTCTTTTAAACTTAATACACGATCAGTATAGCCTGCGCGTGCAACTGCCATAGGCATTCCATAAATAACGGAGCTCGCTTCATCTTGCGACCACAGTTGTGAACCGGCCTCTTTTAACAAACCGGCACCCTTGCAACCATCTGAACCCATACCCGTTAACACAACACCCAAGGCTTTATCACCATAACAATTGGCAGCGGAGCCAAAGGTAATATCTAACGAGGGTTTGTAATTTACGCGATCATCATCCGGCAAAACGCGCACGCAGCCACCATTGCGCTTATCGAGCATTAATTGTTTACCACCAGGCGCGAGCAAGGCCAAACCCGGCACTAATAAATCACCATCCACTGCTTCACGCACTTGAATTTTGCATTGCTTATTTAAACGTTCTGCAAATGCCTTGGTAAAGTTTTCGGGCATATGCTGAACCAGCACAATGGGAATAGGAAAATGTTGCGGCAATTCCATGAGCACTTCTGTTAACGCTACTGGCCCACCCGTTGATGCACCAATCACTAAAATTTTGGGTTGTCTTTTTAAACGATAAGAATCAGATGCACTAGCGGAAGATGAACTTGTTGTTGATGAAGCGGCTCTGGGCGCAATAGGTGATGACGACGATGAAACAGACGATTGCGTATTGCCGTAGGTTGGCGTAACTCCTTTTGACGCTGCTGATGCCGCCATTGATGACGTAGTTGACGCCAGTAACGATGTTGCTGTTGCAGTCGCGCTAATCGCAGCAGTAGAACTACTAAAGCTTGGCGCAGGGCTAGGCTGCCCTGCCCGCGCAAGTGTAATTAAACGCTCGTGTAATTTTTTTTTCAACGCGGCCGAGTTGCGAGAAACTTCAGCAAAATCTTTGGGGATAAAATCTAATGCGCCCGCGGCTAAAGCATCCAATGTTACTTTAGCACCTTCGTAGGTGAGCGAAGAAAACATAATAATAGGCACTTTACGGCTAGCCAAAATATGTTTTACCGCAGTAATACCATCCATGACGGGCATTTCAAAATCCATCGTAATAATGTCGGGCTTTAGGTCGTCAGCTTTCTCAATTGCTTCGCGACCATTGCTCGCAATACCAACAACCTTTAGATCGGGGTGCTCATTAATAATTTCTTTCAGTCGATGCTGAAAGAAACTTGAATCATCAACCACCAACACCCGTAACGGCATTAACATTACTCCAAACCAACGCGTTTAATTATTCCGATCAGGTTAATAAAATATTCATTTATCGTTGCGATTCAAGACTAGGTGTGACCCCAAGAGGCAGCGCCTTTGGCATAGCGACGGAGCAAACTGGGAATATCCAAAATCAATGCGATGGTGCCATCACCCGTAATAGTTGCACCGGCCATTCCCGGTGTACCTTGTAGCATTTTGCCTAGCGGTTTGATGACCACTTCTTCTTGACCAATTAATTGATCAACAACAAAACCTACACGACGCGTACCTACGGTAACAATTACTACGTGAGCAAACTGCTTGCGCTCATTGTTATATGAATTTTTAATGAGCCAATCTTTCAAATAGAACAAGGGAATTGCTTGATCGCGAATTGCAATACAATCTTGACCATCCACCACATGGCTTTTTGATAAATCCATGTGGAAAATTTCGTTCACGCTTACCAATGGCAAAGCAAATGTTTGTTTGCCAATCATAATCATCAGCGTTGGCATAATTGCCAAGGTGAGTGGCACTTTAATAATAAAGCGTGTGCCTTTACCGAGAGTAGATTGAATTTCCACGCTGCCATTGAGTTGGTTGATTTTGGTTTTAACCACATCCATACCAACGCCGCGACCCGACACATCGGAAATTTCTTTTTTGGTGGAAAAACCCGGCGCAAAAATTAAATTAAATGCTTCTACATCGGATAAACGCGCAGCGGTATCTTCGTCGTATAAACCTTTGTCAACGGCAACACGACGCAATTTAGCCGGGTCCATACCCGCACCATCATCGCTAATGCACAAGAGAATATGATCGCCCTCTTGCTCTGCCGACAATACCACCAAGCCCGTGCGCGATTTACCGTTGGCCGCACGAACATCTGGAAATTCAATACCATGATCTACTGAGTTGCGTACCAAATGCACTAGCGGATCTGCAAGCGCTTCTACTAAATTTTTATCCAGATCAGTTTCTTCGCCCACCAATTCCAGATTAATTTCTTTTTTAAGGTTGCGCGCCAAATCACGCACTACACGAGGGAAACGCCCAAACACTTTTTTGATGGGCTGCATGCGTGTTTTCATTACGGATGTTTGCAAATCTGCGGTGACCACATCCAAATTTGCAACAGCTTTTACCAGCGCTTCGTTGGTAGACGTATTTCCCAAACGAACCAAGCGATTACGCACCAACACCAACTCACCGACCATATTCATAATATCGTCGAGGCGTTGGGTATCTACCCGCACCGTAGTTTCTACACCGGCAGGAGGTTCTTTATCACCTGTAGCAGGTGATGGCGCTGGTGCACTTGCCGGTTTTGGTGACTCCACTTTAGGTGCTGGTGTTGGGGTAGGAGCTGGCGTTGGTTTTGTTGCGGATGGAGATGCAGCAGGTTTTGTCGGTGGTGCCGCAGGAACAGGTTTAGATTCTGGAGCAGGCGATTTCGCTGCAGCATGCGCTGCTGTGGGCGCCTTACCTTTACCATGTAACTGATCTAAAAGCGCTTCAAATTCATCATCGTTAATTAAATCAGAGTTGCTGTTAGTTGCTGCAGTAACAGCTGGCGCGCTAGGTGTTGGCTCTGTAGTTTTTGCCGAAACATCAACTGTTGGCCCTTTACCTTTACCGTGCAATTGATCAAGTAATGCTTCAAATTCATCGTCGGTAATTTCATCGCTGCTGGACGCAGATGCTGAAACGGTTACTGGCGCAGCGGCTACTTGATGTGTAGAAGGTTTGGGCGCTGGAGCTTTGCCTTTGCCATGAAGTTGATCGAGCAATGCATCGAATTCATCTTCGGTTATTTCATCACTATTGGATGCACTGCTAGTAACTTCTGTAGAAGCTGGTGGTTGTACTGAGGTGGATAATTTAGGTGCAGGCTTCTCACTAATGGCATCTAAAAGTTTTTCAAATTCATCATCGGTAATATCACCACTCGCCGTAGATGAAGGTGTGGCTTCAGAAGAAGAAATATTTTCAGTAAAACTATGTTGTTCTGCAGCAACATCTTGAACTGCAACACCTGCTGCAGCTTCATTTAAATCTTCACAGGAAACCAGACGTTCCAGTGCGTGAATCAATGCTGGGTCAACTGGTGGCAATTCGCCGCGCGCATTTACAATATCAAATTGATCTTTAACACTATCGAGAGCTTGCAGCACTACATCCATTAATTCAGAGGTAACGTCGCGTTTGCCATTGCGCAAAATATCAAACAAATTTTCGGTCAGGTGGCAACATTCCACCATAGGTGTAAGCGACAAAAACCCTGCTCCACCTTTTACAGTGTGGAAGCCGCGAAAAATCGCATTTAATAGATTCTTATCATCAGGACGCTGCTCAAGATCGACCAATTGTTGTGACAGGCGCTCTAAAATTTCGCCGGCTTCAACTAAAAAGTCCTGAAGAATATCCTCGTCATCACCGAAACTCATTTACCTATACCCCAAAAAGCATGCTCCCCAAAAAAGCATGTCCCCCAAAAAAAGCAATGTTTCCCAAAAAGCCATGTGGCTTTAGAAGCCGAGACTGGATAAAAGGTCATCGACTTCATCTTGCCCGGAAACTACATTCTCACGCGCTTTATTAATTTGTGGGCCTTCGGCCTCATGCTTGCGTTTTTCTATTAATTCTTCTATTTCATGTACATCTGCGTCAGGTTTTGCCAGGCCGGTAATTTCTTCAACCTGGCTCGCCATTAACACTAACTGCACTAAATCTTTTTCAACTTCATTGATTAAACCCATCACGCGTTTTAACACCTGACCGGTTAAATCTTGAAAGCCTTGTTCGAGCACAATATCTTGTAAACTTTTATTTAAACGCTCAGAACCAATGGCGGTTTGCTCAAAAAAACCATCTACGCGATGGTAGAGCTCACGAAATTCATCTGCAGAAATATCGCGGCTTTTTAACCGTGCCCATTCGGCGCGAAGAATACTTGCCTCTTGCCCCAAATTAGATGCAATAGGCGCAGCTTCATCTACCATGTCCATGGTTTTTTCAGCTGCTTTTTGCGTAAGTTCAATCACATAATTCAAACGATTAGAGGCATCGTGAATATCTGAACCTTCAATTGTAGGTGGCTGTTTTGAGAGATCAGCATCAACATTGAAGTTCACAATTGCATTGTGCAAACCGCGCGTTAACTTTCCCACGGTTTGAAAAATATGGCGGTCGCGCGATTGCATGATGGTTTGAATAAGCAGCGAAGCATCTTCAAATTCATTGCCTTGCAATTTCTCTGTTAATAGTTTTGCACATTCTTTTAGTTCAGCAATGAACACTACATTCGGATCAACTAAAATTTCAGATGTGATAATGTCAGATGCCATGAAGAAGCCTTATTGTTAGTTGGCAGCAGCAGAAAAATTATTGTTAGCCTACGCGCTCAAAGATTTTTTCGATTTTCTCTTTCAGCGCTTGTGCCGTAAAAGGTTTTACGACATAGCCATTCACACCTGCCTGGGCAGCTTCAATAATTTGATCTCGTTTGGCTTCCGCAGTCACCATGAGCACTGGTAAGGTAGCGAGCTTTTCATCGGCGCGCACAGCACGTAAAAGATCAATACCTGTCATCCCCGGCATATTCCAATCGGTTACCAGAAATTGAAAGTCACCATTCTTAAGCATGGGTAAAGCGGTCACGCCATCGTCTGCTTCATGAGTATTGGAAAAGCCCAAATCTCTTAGCAGGTTTTTGATAATTCTTCGCATTGTTGAGAAGTCGTCAACAATTAAGATTTTCATGTTCTTATCCAAAGGAACCTCCGTCGCACCTACAGGAATTTCATTAATGTCAGTCTAGCCAGTGTTATCAATCTGGCCAGTTTTTTGACGTTAAAAAAGCTTTTTAATTACTTATAGCGCTTTATTTGATCGATCTATATAAGCGCCACACTTTCAGGCGATGCATTAATTTTTTGAATGCCAACCTGCCAACCGCGCTTTTAATCGAACCGCAGCTTGGCTGTGAATTTGGCTCACACGGGATTCACTCACCCCTAGCACCAAACCAATCTCTTTGAGATTCAGTTCTTCATTATAGTAAAGCGCCAAAACCATTCTTTCGCGTTCGGGCAGTTGGGTAATAGCATCCGCGAGTGCTTTTTTTAATCCTTCGCGTTGCAATCCTTCAAACGGGCTGGCAAAAGCGCTACTGGTTTCGCTCGCATCTATGTTGCTGTCTTCTTCGCCAAAGGTTTCTTCGTAGCTGTATAAGCGGCTGCAATTTGAGTCTTGTAGCATGCTGAAATATTCTTCCAGCCCCACCCCCATTTCCTCAGCGACTTGGGCATCTTGAGCATCGCGCCCGGTGCGGGCTTCAACGGCTTTTACAGCTTGGGCAATACGGCGGGAGTTGCGGTGAACCGAGCGCGGCGCCCAATCACCTCTGCGCATTTCATCCACAATTGAACCGCGAATGCGAATGCCTGCGTAGGTTTCAAAACTGGCGCCTTTAGAGGAATCGTACTTTTGAGCGGCTTCGATGAGACCAATCATGCCGGCTTGAATAAGATCGTCTACCTGCACACTGGCAGGCATCCGCATCATCATGTGGTAGGCGATGCGCTTCACGAGCGGCGCAAATTCTTCGATGCGCGCGTTGGGAAGGCTTTGCTCGGTTTTATCGTACATGGCTAACCTATCGACTGCGGCCATAAGTCATACTCAGTAACGGTCATTGGCCGCACGGAGTAAACGTTCTACAAAAAATTCCAAACGCCCGCTTGGGCCACTCGGCAAAGGCCATTTATCCACCACTTGTGCTAAACCACGAATCGCAACGGCAGCCTTGGAATGTGGAGCAAATTCTAGCAATGCCTTTTGCTTACGCACGGCGTTGCGAACTTCTTCATCGAACGGAACCTGGCCAACAAATTGAAGTGTTACATCTAAAAAGCGCTCACACACAGTATTGAGCTTGTTAAACATGCTGGTGCCTTCTTGTGGGTTACGCGTCATATTCGCGATAACCCGAAAGCGTTGCATGCCATATTCTTTATTAAGGAGTTTGATAAGGGCGTAAGCATCGGTAATAGACGATGGCTCATCGCACACTACGATAATCACTTCATTGGCGGCACGTACAAAGCTTACAACCGTATCGGAAATACCTGCAGCGGTATCTACAACAAGTACATCAACTTGATCGCTTAACTCATTGAAAGCATTAATTAAACCCGCATGTTCAGGAGCGCTTAATTCAGACATGCGCTGCACGCCAGACGATGCAGGAACAATTTTGACGCCTGCAGGGCCGGTAATGAGAATATCCATAAGGGAATGGGTGCCGGCAAGCACATCAGCGAGGGTGTGGGTCGCTTTAAGGCCGAGCAGAACATCGATATTAGCCAACCCTAAGTCGGCATCAAATAAAACCACACGGCGGCGCATTTCGGCTAAGGCGATACTGAGGTTCACGGAGATGTTGCTTTTACCAACCCCGCCTTTGCCGCCGGATACTGCGATAACTTGTACTGGGCGCATTGATTATTAACTCCAACAACCGGCCTGAAACTACATTTGTGAACTGAGTATAGAAGGTGATTTAGATTGTTACTGATTTTTTATAACGGTTTATTCAAGTCTAACGGCACCCCCTCCCAGCCTCCCCCTTCGCAAAGGGGAGGAGCTAACAGCTCGCACTTATCTAGAACGAAGCGTGATTCAGTTCCTCCCCTTTTTGAAGGGGGAGGTTAGGAGGGGGTGCCGTTGCATTTAAGAAACCGCCGAAGCCGGATTGCTTTTTAACAAGGCCACGGCTTTAGCCACCAGCTGATGCGCTTTCGCGACATCCAGATTTTTTGGAATATCCTGACCGTCAGTCGTGTAAACCACGGGCAGGCGATTTTGTATTACCACGCCCAAGGCTTCACCCATGCTTGCGGTTTCATCCAGCTTGGTAAGCACGCAACCTTGCAGGCGCGCCGCGCCATATGCATGAACAGATGCTTTGAGCATTTGCTCCTGACTATTGCAGGATAAAACCAGTAAGCTTTTTACTTGGGGCTGATCAGCAAGCGCTTTGAGTTGTGCTTTTAAATGTGGGTCGCCGTGACGGAAGCCCGCAGTATCAATCAAAACCAATGAGCAGTGACGCAAGTTGCGCAACAAGCTTTCAAGCGAATTGCTTTCGTCCACAACGCGCACGGGCACCCGCAGAATACGCGCTAGCGAACGCAATTGATCATGCGCAGCTATGCGATAAGTATCGGTTGTAATAATCGCCACTTTGTCGGCACCGTGTTGCAATACATAGCGTGCTGCAAGTTTGCCGATAGTCGTAGTTTTACCTACGCCAGTTGGGCCGACAAACGCAAACACACCACCTTGATCGACAAGATCACGGCCATTAACGGGTAGTTGATGCGCAAGATTAGCCAAGGCATCTGGCCAGGCATTACTTAAGCTATGGGTTTTCGTACAACCCTTCAATACTTTACCGACGACATCCGCAGGCAAACCTAAACGCTCAAGACGACGACCAATACTGCCCAGTACAGGCGAGCTGGACATTGGGCTTGCGGATGCACCTAAACGATCAAGTTGTTGCTCAAGCAAGAAACGCATATCGGCAATTTCAGCTTGAAGCTCTTGCAGTTCGTTGTTGCGATTTGGCTGACTGCTAATACGAACTTTATCTTCCATTTCTGCATCAACCAGAGGATAACGCTCAGCCGCACTGACAACGGGTTTAGCTTGAGGGGCTACTGCAACCGCTTTGCGACCTTGAACCCGGCTGGATGTTGCTGGCTGAGTTAAATTTGTTGGCGCAGCAGTGCGCGGAATACCAGCATTGACCACGGTATTTTTACCCACTAAAAATTCTTTGGCAGACTCTTCAACTTTTTTGCTGGCGAGCATACGCAAGCGCGCCTGCTCAATTTCATCTACCAGTTGCTTGCCGGTTTTACCGGCATTAGTGCTACCGGCTCTAGAAGAAGCCATATTAGCGGCAAAGCTGCTGCCCATATGCTGTTTGGCAGCACGTTCAATCACTTCGGTTTCTGCCCAGGCGCCATCACTGATCATGGGCGATGCGCTGGCAAACGCTGCCTTACCCAGCGGTTGCTGCTGCAGTTGCATAAGCTCGCTATCGGAACCGGTAGTCGTTAATAGCTCCACGCCTTCGGGCACGCGGCCACTTGAGAGAATAATTGCATCTGGCCCCAACTCTTGGCGCACCAGTTCTAACGCACGGCGCATATCAGCGGCTACGAAACGTTTAACTTGCATATTCAGCTCCTGCCTTTCGGCTACTTCGGGTAGTGAGTCTGGGTTTTAACCTAGCGGTCAGCACCCACACTCGCATCAATCGTAATTTGTTTGTTGTCAGGTATTTCGTTGTAAGCCAGCACACGCATATCGGGGAGGCTGTGACGCAAGAAGCGCGACATCATCATCCGCAGGGGTGCGGCCACCAGTAATACCAAGGGTTTCCCCGCCATTTCTTGTTTCTGCGCCGCGCCAATCAGCGACTCTTGCAAGCGATCCGCTAAGCCGGGCTCGATAAAAGCACCATCATCAGCGCCAGCTTTTTGTGCTTGCTGTACAGTACTCAGCAATAACTGTTCCAAGGCAGGGTCAATCGTGATAACAGGCAGGTTTTGCTCGCCACCTATGATGCTTTGAACGATTTGACGGCTCAGTGCAACCCTCGCCATAGCCGTTAAAGCGACGGGATCTTGACTCTTACCTGTTGCACCCGCCAAAGCTTCAGCGATTGAGCGAATATCGCGAATGGGCACGCGCTCGCGCAGCAGGGTTTGTAGCACTTTTAGGAAAACGTTAAGACTCAAGGTTCCAGGCACCAACTCTTCCACCAATTTGGGAGAGGTTTTGGCCAGCATATCCAAGAGTTTTTGCACATCCTCATGACCTAAAAGTTCATGGGTGTGGTTTTGCAGAATTTGGTTGAGATGAGTAGCCACTACTGTGCTTGGGTCTACCACCGTATAGCCCAGCGTTTGCGCCTGTTCTTTTTGCGTGGCGTTAATCCAGATCGCATCTAACCCGAAGGCAGGATCTTTGGTTTTTACACCGTCTAAATTGCCAAATACTTGACCGGGGTTAATCGCCAATTCGCGATCCGGGTAAACCTCTGCCTCGGCAACGGCCACACCCATCAGACTAATACGATAGCCCGTAGGCATTAAATCCAGATTGTCGCGAATGTGTACCGATGGAATTAAAAAGCCCATTTCTTGCGAAAGCTTTTTACGAACGCCTTTAATTCGACCCAGCAGCTCACCGCCCTGATTTTTATCCACCATGGGAATGAGGCGATACCCTACTTCCAAACCGATCACATCGACCGGTTGCACATCATCCCACCCTAATTCAGGCATTTCGGCACTGGGAGGCAACGCAGCCTGGCGTTGCGGCGCAAGCGTGGCTGTATTGCCAGCATTGTTAGATGAAGGGTTATTGCCTGGCGCATTATTTAGTTCTTGCGCTAAACGGCTGTTGGACGGAATAAATGAGCCCTCTTCCACTACCGCGGGCTGCTCTTTTTTCCAATAGATGTAATAAGCAATGGCAGCACAAATAAAACCCAAGGTTAAAAAAGCCACATGAGGCATGCCAGGCACCAAGCCCATGACAATAATAATGCCTGCCGCCACGCCTAAGGCTTTAGGCGATGCAAATAACTGGCTTATTACCTGCGCGCCCATATCCTGCGCGGTATTAACACGTGTCACCAAAATCGCTGAAGCGACCGAAAGCAACAACGCGGGGATTTGCGCCACTAAACCATCACCAATGGTTAAGAGCGTGTATTTTTGCAAGGCTTCGGTGAAGGGTAAATCGTGCTGCAATATGCCCACGCCCAAACCGCCAAAAATACAGATAAACATAATCATGATGCCCGCAATGGCATCGCCTTTTACGAATTTGCTCGCACCGTCCATCGCACCGTAAAAATCTGCTTCAGCGGCAACTTCCTGACGGCGAAAGCGCGCTTGATCTTGATCGATTAAACCGGCGTTTAAATCTGCATCAATCGCCATTTGCTTACCGGGCATGGCATCCAAGGTGAAACGTGCGCTCACTTCTGATATGCGGCCAGCACCTTTGGTAACCACCACAAAGTTGATGATCATCAAAATAATGAACACCACAATACCAACCGTGTAATTGCCGCCAATAACTACATGACCAAAGGCTTCAATAACCTTACCCGCCGCATGACCACCCTCATGGCCATCAATTAAAATTACCCGCGTAGACGCCACGTTCAAACCTAGGCGCAGTAAGGTCGCAATCAGTAATACCGTGGGGAAAGCGGCGAAATCCAAGGGGCGCTGGGCGTAAACGCTGACCAGCAACACCACCAAGGCGAGCGCAATATTAAAAGAGAAGAAGGCATCCAACATAAGCGTGGGAATGGGTAATACCAGCATTGCCAACAGCATCATCAGCATAATAGGTATGCCGAACGCGCCCTTACCTACGCCGCGAAAGGATTGCAGGGCAGATCTGCCGCCTACGTTATTCAATTGACTAAAAGTTGGGATAGCCATAATTCACGGATTCTTGACGCTTGCCAGTATTGATCGGTGCTATCGCAAGAGCCGTGCCTATTTCACGTGTGGTATGAGTTAAATGTAAAAACGATAATCTTGGCAGGAAAATTTCAGATAGTTAGAGCACTGAATGCGGGGATACAGAAGGATAAAAATAGAGGGCGCACAAAAAAATCGCCATCCGGTTTCCCGTAATGGCGATTTTTGTACAAAGATTAGTCATCCTTAACGTAGGTGCAGCGAATGCTTAGAAGCGATAAACACCACCAGCGAACAAACCTTGTACATCATCTTTGTGACCGTTGCGGTTAGACAAATCGCGATAGTTTTGGTACTCAACGCGAAGTGCAAATTGTTCACTCAGGTTGAACTTCACACCGGCTCCCCAAAATGGCGAGTTGCCGCTTTCATCTTCAACTCGAACACCATTAATTGAACCGTTGCTGTTAGTGTCGTAGCGTGCGTAACCAATACGCCCAAATACGCCGAACCAGTCGTTAACAGGAAGTGAACCTATGGCACTTAACGTAATCGCATTGGCTTTTTGCGTAACTCTTGCGTTACCTTCACCTTCATCGGTGTCGAGATCGAAATCCGTACCGAAGCTGGTGTAACCCAATTCTATACCCCAGTTTTTATTGAAGTCGTAACCAATTTCAATACGTGGGGTGGTGTCGCTATCATCGCAATTAGTAATGTTATCGCAATACTTTTTAGCTTCAGTTTTGCCGTAGTTAAGACCAACAGTAAAACCATTTTCATCAGCCGCCATAGCCGCAGAAGAAACGCTCATACTAAAAACTGCTGCACAAATAGCGCTCAAATAAATTTTTTGTGTAGACATAAGAAATACTCCAGTAAGATTCCGCGTAAGCAAAATGCATCGCAGCTATTATGTTTAACAATACCGCTGATATTTGTTAAACCCTTTAGAAACACAGTTTCTAATGTGGAGTTAGTTTATTAACGAGGAGTGCGAATGTATGTGCGGCAACTAACGCACTTTAAAATCAATTACTTAAGAAAAAATTAAGACCAACTCAATAGATTATCTATATTAAAAAAATGAAATAGGCACTAATAGCTAATGCCATAACCAACTCCAAATTCCCGGCAAACGCGGGTTTTCATCTGCTTTACTAAGGGTACGAGCCAAAGCAGCCTTCTCCAACTCACTGCTATTATCGTAAAAATGTTTTGTTGCAACAGGCATTTCCAGCTCTTGTGCAACCTGCAATAGAATTTTCAAATACACTTCCAAGGTTCGCGATGTATAAGAGTTTACATCGTGAAATGTCACTACAATCGGCGTAACGCCATCCACCACAGGTAGCGCCCCGCTCAACCAACTAGCACGCGCTAAGCGCAATTGTTTTAAAAGATTTGAACGTTTACGCAAACTCCAATTCACACCATAAATCACACCATCGTTTGCGCTCAAATCAGTGAGCAACATCTGCAGCCCATAGCGATGATATGACTCCAAAGTGCGCGCGTCATAACTCCAAAATGGCGGACGCACCAACTGCGGTTTTACACCAGAAACCTGCATCAAATCGTCGATGCCATTTTGCAACGATAACTCAAATTCCTCTGGCAACAAAAACCGATGGTTAGCGTGGCGCGGCGTGGAAGTATGAAATGCCAACAAGTGACCATCTGCCTGTTCACGCCGTAATAATTCGCGCCCAACCTCCGTACCTCCACCGCCAATTGCGCGAGTTTGTATAAAAAAAATCGCCTTGATATTTGGCTGAACCGCATTTTGATCCAGCACATCCAGCACACGCTTAGTCGCGTTGTTTTTCTTGGAGCCACTCGGCCCATCGTCAAACGTTAATAAAAAACGAATTGGTGCCAATGCAGGCTCAGCGTGTGTTTGCCCGTTAGCAACAAGTAACACGACTAACAACATGAAATTTAGAAACAGAAAAGGAAATCGATAAACCATAGAGACAATTTTATCTTGGAAATCAGCGAGTAAGATGTTGATGACAAGTACAAATCAGTTTTTACATGACCACCGATGGTCATAACTGGGGGCACCCCTAAAATGCTGCCCTAGTCTAATGAGAAAGCAAATTTGTGCAAGGTCGCATCGATTATCGCATTAACAGGGGCAACAGTTTTTTCGCACTTGCGAAGAGCGCAACTTACGGCCTAATTTTGAACGGGCTGAAACGGTTCACGTGAAGGACTATCGGTTACAGGCAAATTAATCTTTAAGAACCATGCGCGGGTAAACATCCTTTGTTAATATTGGCACCCATCCTGATGTCAAAGTAAAAATCCTGAGATGTTAATGCAATGTTCATAGTTTTTTGGCGTAAATACAGCTTGTTGGTGTGGCTGGGTTTGATTTTAGTGCTGGGCTTTCTAGTCACCAGCCTGGCCAGCTTTTGGGTTTCACGCGATCAAATCCGCAGCACTATTGTCAATCAGAGCCTTCCGTTAACAGGCGAGAATATTTACTCTGAAATTCAAAAAGATGTAATGCGCCCCACATTCATTTCATCGCTCATGGCTAATGATACGTTTCTGCGCGACTGGATTTTGTCGGGTGAAGAAGATGCAGATGCAGTGGTTCGTTACCTTAAAGAAGTGAAAGAAACTTACGGCACCGTGAGCAGTTTTGTCGTATCTGAAAAAACCCATCACTATTACTACGGCAAGGGCATTTTAAAAACAGTTAGCGAAACAGAGCCGCGCGATGAGTGGTATTTTCGCGTACGCGATATGGATAAGCCTTATGAGATGAATTTGGATGTGGATCTTGCCAATAACGATGCCATTACCATTTTCATCAATTATAAAGTTATGGATTACCAAGGTAATTTCATTGGTGCGGCAGGTGTAGGTTTAACGCTGGATGCTTTGGCGCATGCCATAGATTCAATGCAGCAGCGCTTTAATCGCCGCATTTATTTTGTAAATGAAAAAGGCGAGATTATCAGTTCAGGTAAAAACAACCTGCTGGCTAGAACCTCTATCCACCAATTGCCGGGTATTGAAACCATTGCCAAGCAAATTATTAATGAGAGCACTACCCCCACTCAATTGGAGTACACCAATAACACCGGCACTGTAATGCTGAGTTCGCGTTTTATTCCTGAGTTTCAGTGGTATCTCGTGGTGGAGCAAACCGAAGCGTCGGATGTTGCGCCCATCCGCACCGTATTTATGGGCAATATTGTGATCAGCGCTGGCATTACATTGCTGGTGCTGCTAATTAGCCTTTATAGCGTTAACCGCTTCCAGCGCCGCCTGGAAAATGTTGCTGCTACCGATTCACTAACTGGCCTGCTAAACCGTCATGCGTTTGAATTAATTTACGATCAAGCGGTGCATGAAGCTAAACGTTCGCAAACTCCAATTGCCATGATTTTATTGGATGTCGATAACTTCAAATCCATTAACGACAACTTCGGCCACTTGGCGGGCGATCGCGTAATATCACAGGTGGCGCGCATGCTCACCAATAACCTGCGCGATGGCGATGTGCTATGCCGTTGGGGCGGTGAGGAGTATTTGATTTTGCTGAAAAACACCTCCCTAAAATCCGCGCTATGCGTAGCAGAGAAACTGCGCAAAAGCTTAATGGCAGAGAGTTTTCAACTGGCCGACAAAGCGATTACGGGCAGCTTTGGTGTGGCCGAATTTAAGGAAGGTGAAACGCTGGTGCATTTCTTTGCGCGTGCTGACAAAGCTCTTTACCAAGCTAAATCTGCAGGGCGTAACCGGGTAGAAACGCTGGGCTAATACATACGGCGCAGTGTTTTAGAGCCAATCACGACCTTTAAAAATTTTCAAAAACCTGCGTTTTGGTATACCCTTGCCGCCCTTTGTTTATCTACCAGAACGCCTGTTTTATGCGCCGCCAAGACTTCTTTTACGACCTGCCCGATGACCTTATCGCCCGCGCACCCACTGCCGAGCGTAGAGGTAGCCGTTTGCTGTGTTTGGATGGGCCGACTGGCTCCCTCGCCCATCGCCAATTCCCTGAGTTGTTGGATTTAATCAACCCCGGTGATTTAATGGTGTTTAACGATACACGTGTCATTCCGGCGCGAGTATTTGGTCAGAAAGAATCCGGCGGGCAAGTGGAGATTTTGGTAGAGCGCGTGCTGGATACGCACCGCGTTCTAAGCCATACCCGCGCCAGTAAATCCCCCAAGCCTAATTCAATTGTGATTCTGCAAGACGGCACACGCCTGAAAATGGTTGCGCGTCACGATGCGTTATTCGAGTGGGAATTTCAAACCGAAGAAACCGCGCTTTCAGTACTGGATCGCATTGGCCACATGCCCTTACCTCCTTATATAGACCGCGAAGATGCGCAGAGCGACCGCGAGCGCTATCAAACCGTGTACAGCCAAAAACAAGGTGCCGTTGCCGCGCCAACCGCTGGGCTGCATTTTGATGAATTGATGTTGGAGCAGTTGCGGGCTAAAGGCGTACAAACTGCGTTTGTAACCCTGCATGTAGGTGCCGGTACCTTTCAGCCTGTACGGGCAGATAATATTACCGAACACCATATGCATTCCGAGGTAATGGATTTATCCGCCGAAGTCTGCGAGCTAGTTAGAAAAACCAAAGCCGCTGGTAAGCGGGTTATCGCCGTGGGTACAACAAGCGTGCGCTGCTTGGAATCTGCCGCGCAGGGCTTTAACGACCCTGAGCATAAAGGCGATATACACCCATACCAAGGCGAAACGGCGATTTTCATTTTCCCCAGCTATCAATTTCAAGTGGTGGATGCACTCGTGACGAATTTTCACCTACCGGAATCGACCTTATTAATGTTGGTATCGGCCTTGGCGGGTTACAAACAGACGATGAACGCTTATAAAGAAGCTGTCGCTAACCAGTACCGTTTCTTTAGTTATGGCGATGCGATGTTTGTGACGAGTAATCCTGATGCGATTAATGAAATCCCTTAACAAAGGGGAATCGTCATCCTCGCGCAGCGGGGATCCAGCTGTTGATTTTACCGATTAATTTTAAGAGCTGGATCCCCGCTACGCGAGGATGACGACTCCCTGCGATATAAACTGCTACCAAGATTTAATATTTATAGAGAACTATCTGTGACCAAAACTTTTATGCAATTTGAACTCGATGCACCTGTGAACGATCAGGGAGGACGCGCGCGCCGTGGGCGTATGGTGTTTCCACGCGGCGTGGTTGAGACTCCCGCATTTATGCCCGTGGGTACTTACGGCACCGTAAAAGGTATGACGCCGAAAGACATTGAAGAAATTGGTGCGCAGATCATTCTGGGCAACACCTTTCACTTAATGCTGCGCCCCGGTACCGAGGTGGTTAAAGCTCATGGCCCCGATAACTCAGGAACCTTGCACGACTTTATGCAGTGGAAAGGCCCTATCCTCACCGACTCCGGTGGCTTCCAAGTATTTAGCTTGGGCAAAATGCGCAAAATCACCGAAGCCGGTGTGACCTTCAAATCGCCGATTAACGGCAGCAAGGTATTTCTCGATCCGGAAACCTCTATGCAGGTTCAGCGCGATTTGGGGTCGGATATCGTTATGATCTTTGACGAATGTACGCCTTACCCAGCTACCGAGAAACAAGCGCGCGACTCTATGGAGTTATCGCAACGTTGGGCGTCGCGCTCAAAAGCAGCCCACGAAGGTAATCCATCGGCGTTATTTGGGATTGTGCAAGGCGGTATGTATGAGCATTTACGCACCGAATCCTTAAACGGCCTGACTAAAATAGGCTTTGATGGCTATGCGATTGGCGGTTTATCGGTGGGTGAACCTAAAGAAGATATGATCCGCATCCTGGATCACTTGCCCTCACAAATGCCCGCAGATAAACCACGCTATTTAATGGGCGTGGGTAAACCCGGCGATTTGGTGGAAGCCGTGCGCCGCGGCATTGATATGTTTGACTGCGTTATGCCCACTCGCAATGCGCGCAACGCGCATATTTTTGTGACCGAAGGCGTGCTCAAACTGCGCAACGCAAAATACCGCAACGACACTAACCCGCTGGATGCCAATTGCGATTGTTATACCTGTAAAAACTTCAGCCGCAGCTATCTGTACCATTTGGACAAATGCAATGAAATGTTGGGTGCACAGCTCAACACCATTCACAACCTACGCTTCTACCAAAATCTTATGGCCAGAATGCGTAAAGCCCTGAGCGAAGGTACTTTTGCCACATTTTTAACGGAGTTTTATGGCGCACAAGGCTTGGAAGTGCCAGAACCGCCCCCACAATAGATGAGCTGAACGCCAGAGACAGCCACAACCCATTGTTGTAGCAGGTAAATAGGATTGTTGTGGCTGGTTAAATAGGTATAATCCGGCGCTTTCATCTGTCGCCCTAGGCCACAGTTATTCACAGTTTAAGAATGATTCGAATGGGCAAGATCATTATAAATGCCACTCGGACAGTCACCAATCGGGTTGCTAACTCGAATTTTTAAAAAGCTTCATACATTCGTCACGGGAATTTTTATGTTAAACCGCTACCCGCTCTGGAAATACCTCCTATTAGTAGCAACGACGATTCTGTCGTTAATCTATGCAGTCCCCAATTTTTATGTCCCTGATCCCGCCGTACAAATATCCGGCAGCTCTAGCGGCACGCCAATAGATGCGCCGGTATTAGCAAAAGTGGAGGCCGCGCTAAAAGAGGCCAAAATTGATTATTTTGGTGCTGAAGTGGATGGCAAAACTGCGCTGATTCGCCTTCATAAAGACGATGACCAAATGCCAGCGCGCCGTCGTATTCAGCAAAGTTTAGGGGATGAATATGTGGTAGCCCTTAACCGTGCGCCGACTACGCCAGCATGGTTGCAAAGCCTGGGTGCATCGCCCATGAAACTGGGTTTGGATTTAGCGGGTGGCGTACACTTTTTGCTAGAAGTTGATACCGCATCTGCATTGGAAAAACGCCAAAGCATAGCGGCAGATGAATTTAAAGACAAACTCCGCAAAGAAAAAATTCGTTACAACTCAGTAAACAACACCAATAACAACGTCATAGTCGCGCGCTTCAAAACTGCTGAAAGCCGTGATGAAGCGATTGCTGAATTGCGCAAATCATCAACACAGTATTTATTTACCAAGCCAAATAGCACCAACCCTGAAGAATTCCTTTTCCATGCAGAGCTGAGCGAAGCCGCTGTTAAAGAAATTGAAAACTATGCTATTAGCCAAAACTTGCAAACTTTGCGCAATCGCGTAAATGAATTAGGTGTATCTGAACCCATCGTTCAAAAACAAGGCCGCAACCGCATTATTGTAGAACTTGCTGGCGTGCAAGATCCTGCTGAAGCCAAGCGTGTTATTGGTAAAACAGCCAACCTGGAATTCCACATGGAAGCCTTGCCTGATGCAATGATTTCCAGCAAAGAACAATTTGAGTGGCGCAACGAAAAAGATCAAAACCTGCGAGGGTCTGCGTGGCTGGAAAAACAAATTATTGTGACCGGCGATCAAGTATCTGATGCACGCAGTAGTTTCGATTCTGAAACCGGTGGCCAACAAGTTAGCATCACGCTCGATAGCGTGGGCGGCACTAAAATGAACCACGCTACGCGCAACAGTATTGGGCGCAAAATGGGTATTTTGTTTATTGAATACAAAAACCACACTGAATTTATCACCAACGAAAAAGGTGAACAGATTGAAAAAAATAGCCAATACATAGAACGTAAAATCATCAGTCTTGCCACCGTACAAAGCGCATTGGGCGTGAACTTCCGTATCACCGGTTTAGATGCACCGGGTGAAGCCTCTGAACTCGCATTGTTGTTACGTTCAGGCGCACTCGCTGCTCCCATGCACTTTGTTGAAGAGCGCACCATTGGTCCATCACTGGGTGCTGAGAACATCAAGAAAGGTGTAACGTCATCGCTGTGGGGCTTGGTGGTTGTTTCTATCTTTATGCTCGCGGTGTATCGCGTATTTGGTTTATTTGCCAACGTCGCACTGACTATTAATTTGTTGATGATACTCAGCGTATTGTCATTGTTTGGTGCCACCCTCACACTGCCAGGCATCGCCGGTATCGTATTGACCTTGGGTATCGCCGTAGACGCCAACGTACTTATTTACTCGCGGATTCGCGAAGAACTTAGAAACGGCATGTCGCCGCAACAAGCAATTCACGTGGGTTACGAACGTGCATTTATTACCATTCTGGATGCAAACGCCACCACGTTTATTATGGGTATTATTTTGTTCGCCGTGGGTACAGGTTCTGTCAAAGGTTTTGCGATTACGCTCTGTATTGGTCTAGTTACCTCCATGTATACCGGCATCATGATTAGTCGTGCAATGGCTAACTTGATATACGGTAGACGCAAAAACTTACAACACATTTCAGTTTAAGGGGGCACTTGATCATGGCACATGAACTAAAAGTTATTGATTTTATGGGCATCCGGAAATACACATCCGGGTTCTCAATTATTCTCACCATTCTTGCGCTCATCTCTATTTTTTCCCAAGGTTTCAAACTTGGGTTAGATTTTACGGGCGGCACACAACTGGAATTGTTATTTGATAAACCAGCTGATATTCCAAAAATTCGCCACGTATTGGAAGAAGAAAAATTGCGCAGCCCGGTTGCGGTTATTTTTGGTGAAACCAATGACGTAATGATTCGTACGCAAGACGAATTAAAAGTTAAAGGTCATCACCAAATTGCAGCGGAAGTTGCTAAACAGATTCCAGGCGCAGAAGTGACGAGCGTAGGTAACCCACCGCGCGATGTAGAAGGCTACGCTGAATCTATCACCGTTGTTAACGTCACCGAACAGCAACTAACGGCTTCAAATATTTTCAACGCGGAACGTTTTGGCAAAGTGCTTTACGCCCAAAACAAAGACAATACCGTGACAGTGGCTATCGCCAACCCACTGGCAGCGGTGTACAGCAATTACTTGAAATCTAAAATTGAAGCCGCAACGCAATCAACCGCAAAAATTCTGAGTAGCGAAAGCGTAGGCTCACAAGTGGGTGAAGAATTGTTGAATAAAGGCGGCCTCGGTATTTTGTGCGCATTTGCGCTCTTGTTCTTGTACATCATGTTGCAGTTTCAATGGAAGTTTTCGGTCGGAGCTATTATCGGTTTGATACACGTAACCATCGTAACGCTTGGTTGCTTCACATTCTTTCAATGGGATTTTGACCTTATCGTATTAGCGGCCATACTCGCGCTGATCGGTTACTCCATTAACGATACTATCGTTATTTTTGACCGTATCCGCGAAAACTTCCGCAAACTGCGCAAAATGGATCCACTGGATGTTGTTAACATTTCCATGACTCAAGTGCTTGCTCGATCTTTGATTACCCACGTTACCGTATTCCTCGTAATGACAGTATTGTATTTCTTTGGTGGTGAGATTTTAGTGGGCTTTTCAAAAGCGATGATGATTGGTGTTGCCTACGGCTGTTACTCTTCTATTTATGTTGCCGCCAACGCAACAGTAGCAATGGGTATTAGCAAAGAAGATTTAATGCCGCGCGCTAAAGAAGGCGAAGGTAGCGAAGCTGATATGGCACCTTGATATACCCTCTTGTTAATACCTGGATTTCATTTTAAAACAGCGCACTGCGCTGTTTTTTTTGTTTTAGATTTAGCAGACGCTCTGTTTGGTGGATAACGAGTTTTTGCAATTATCACTAGGCTGGTTTATCTTCATTCAGTTAAGCCCCTTTCCTACTGTGAACAATTATGACTAAAGACATCAGTATTAAAGCCGATTTACGTGAGAGTAATGATATAGGCGTATTACGCGAAACCGTGTCGCGCTTTCAACGTGTTTTCAATGGCAGCGGCTACGGTTTTTGGGAATGGGATTTGGTGACCCAACGCCTTGATTGGTCTGGCGGTTTCTGGGAACGCATGGGCTATAGCAAGGAAGAAGAAGAGCATATCTGCAATGCTAACTACGTATGGTCTTACATTCACCCAGACGACCATAAAATCAGTGCAGAGGCAATGCGCGAACATCTGCGAACCGGTAAACCTTTTCACTGTGCCTATCGCGTATTAAAGAAAAATGGTGAATATATTTGGACTGAAGTGCGTGCCGATTCTTTGCGTGATGAAAATGGCCGTGCGCTAGTCATGTCCGGCGTGAGCTTTGATGTCACCGCGCTCAAAAATGCAGAGGAAGCATTGCGCGAATTGGAAGCTCGCCAAGAGCGTATTATTCAATCATCCAACGATGGTATTTGGGAATGGTACGCGCAAAAAGGTGAATTTCATTTTTCCAGCCGCTGCTGGGAATTAATTGGCTACGATGCCCAAGATGATGAAATCACCAAAGGCGAAGACAAATTAGTGGTGTGGCGAAAACTTATTCACCCACAAGACCTTGGCAAATTTGACCAGGCACTAACCGATCACTTAGCAGGTAAAGCACCTTTTGATATTGAATACCGTTTAATTGGTAAAGACAAGAAATTACATTGGGTGCGTGCACGCGGTCGCGCCAGTTTTAATGAGGAAGGAAAGCCCACGCGCATGTCTGGCGCTAATATGGATGTAACGCAAATTAAACTCGCTGAAGAGCGCGTTATTCAAGCCAAGGTAGCAGCAGAAAAAGCCAATCAGGCAAAATCGGAATTTCTTTCTAGCATGAGCCATGAGCTGCGCACACCGCTCAACGCAATTTTGGGTTATGCACAATTATTTGAATATGATTTAAATTTAACCCAACAACAAATGACCAACATGCGTGAAATTCGCAAAGCAGGCGATCATTTATTGCAACTCATTAATGACGTGCTTGATCTTTCCAAAATCGAATCAGGCAAAATGACTGTATCGCTTGAGCCGGTATTAGTTTCACGCATTATTCATGAAGCATTTACTTTGGTACAACCACAGGCTGACATGCGTGGCATTCAGCTTTATGCCACCATGAATGCCTTGGAAAATCACTACGTTGTTGCAGACAATGTGCGCTACAAACAAGCACTTATTAATTTGCTCAGCAATGCAGTGAAATACAACAATATGGGTGGTGAAGTAGAAGTTAGCTTAGCGCTCAGCTCACCCACAATTTTGCGCCTGAGCGTACGTGACAATGGCCAAGGCATACCGGCAAATCGTCAAGCAGAAGTATTTCAACCCTTCAATCGTTTAAATGCAGAATTCAGTAAAATTGAAGGCTCTGGAGTTGGCTTGGTAATTACTAAACAACTCGTCGAAATGATGCATGGCCGTTTGGACTTTGAAAGTAACGAAGGTATAGGCACCGAGTTTTGGATTGATTTACCCATCGCCAGCGAATGGAACCAGCAGCAAACCGATATTATTAAGTCGGTAGACTACGTACCTACACAGCTTGACTTTAGCACTCACAAAAATGTGCTGTACATTGAAGACAACCCCACCAATATTCGTTTGCTACAGCAATTTTTTGAGCGTCATAGCTGCTTAAGTTTAGATGTTGCAGAAGAGCCTTTTATTGGCATTTATAAAGCGCGCAGCACTCAGCCTGATTTAATTATTTTGGATATTAACTTGCCCGGCATGGATGGTTTTGAAGCCATGAATGTTTTGCAAAATGATCCTATGACCAAACATATTCCTGTGGTTGGCTTATCGGCCAACGCTATGCCTTACGATATTGAGCGTGGAATTAAATCAGGATTTTTTGAGTATCTCACCAAACCCGTGGACATCAATAAATTGATTGTCACCCTGAATAGGGTTTTCCAAAAGTAGTCATAAAAAAAACGAGGCACATGGCCTCGTTTTTCATTTTTCAATCGATAAAGCTTATTTCAAATAGCCCAAGTTCTTTTGAACAATTTGCAGTACCGGTTTAAATACTTTGGGTGAACCACACACAATATGGCCGGACTCCAAATAGTCAGAACCGCCATTAAAATCGCTTACCAAACCACCGGCTTCTGTCACCAACAAAATTCCTGCCGCAATATCCCACTGGTTCAAATTCATTTCCCAGAAGGCATCAAAACGCCCAGCAGCAACGTAAGCTAAATCCAACGCAGCTGAACCACAGCGACGAATACCAGATGTTTCGCCTGCGATTTCTTTTACGGTTTCCAAATAAGGGCCAATGTGTTCTAACGCATAGCCACTAAAAGGAATGCCAGTACCAATTAACGCACCTTCAAAACCACGGCGCGGCGATACGCGAATACGGCGATCATTGAGCATGGCACCGCGGCCACGGCTAGCAGTAAATTCTTCGCGTTTTATAGGATCGATTACAACGGCATGTTCAATCTGGCCTTTGTATTTGCATGCGATGGAAATAGAGAAATGCGGCAAACCGTGGATAAAATTGGTAGTGCCATCGAGCGGGTCAATAATCCACTCATAATCAGAATTTTTGCCTTCCTGAAAACCACCCTCTTCGCCACGAAAGCTGTGGTCTGGGTAAGCTTTACGGAGATGATAAATAATTTCTTTTTCAGCAGCCTTGTCAACTTCAGTCACGTAATCATTACGGCTTTTCGTTTCAACAGGGATTAAATCAACACGTTCAAATGCACGTTCAATCAATTCAGCTGCTTTGCGGCCTGCGCGCAAGGCAATAGTTAACATGGGTTCCATAGAGCACCAGATAAGAGGGAGTGGATTGTGAAAGAGCGTGGCCGCAGGCTTGCTCCCAATGGAGCGCCTCTCGCCGAGGGCGCGGAGTATAACAGCCCTGCTGGCTTTGCTCTAGCCTTTTGCTTTCAGACGCTTCAATGGCAGATCGTTAAACATTACTCAATTCTATCTGCTAAAAAGCCTGAGGTGGCCACATAGGCATACTCGAATTACCCAATCAAAGCCAATTAAGCTTGTATGGGCACTTGTTTACGGGCTAACATGTTAGCGCAATCATTTTAAAAACAGCTTAATTGCGGCTAATCAACCCTTGAGAATTATTATGATATATAAAAATTTTTACTGCTGTATTGCCCTTATCTTTTCCACCTTGACGGTCAGTTCTTCTGCGTACGCGAAAGACAAAGATAGCCTGAAAGAGGTTTACCGAGACTCCTTTAAAGTCGGCGTTGCCATCAATCAGGAGATCTCTTCCGGGCAAGATAACCGTTGGCAGCCCCTACTCCATAAACACTTCAACACCATCACTCCCGAAAATGTGATGAAAGCTGAACGCATTAACCCTGAGCCAGGCATTTACAACTTCAAACCGGCCGATGACTTAGTTGCGTTGGGCAAGAAGAATAAGATGTTCATTGTTGGCCACACGCTGGTTTGGCATAACCAGACCCCAGATTGGTTTTTTAAAAATGCAGAAGGGAAGCTCCACACACCAGAGCAAACTGTTGAAAATATGCGTAAGTTTATCGAAGTAGTTGCCGGTCGCTACAAAGGCAAAGTGCATGCATGGGACGTGGTAAACGAGGTGATCGATGACGATGGAAGCTACCGCCCAACTACGTGGGTAAAAGGCGTAGGTGATGGCGACAAACTGGTTAGAGAAGCCTTCCGCTTTGCGCAACAATATGCACCTGACGCTGAACTCTATTACAACGATTTCAATGCGTGGCGCCCGGCCAAACGTGACGGCATAGTGCGCATGGTAAAAATGCTACAAGCCGCGGGCATTCGTATTGATGGTATTGGCATGCAGGGTCATTGGGGCTTGAATTACCCCAAGAAGGAATACATTGAAGCTGCGATTGATGCCTACGCGGCGCTCGGCGTGAAGGTCATGATTACCGAGTTGGATATTGATGTATTGCCACTAACCCGCGAAGGCCAAATCATCGGCACCGGGATGAGCCATCCTCAATTCCAGGAAGAAGAATTCAAAGAATACCTTGACCCTTACCGCAATGGATTACCCACCGAGGTGCAAACAGCGCTCACCAAGCGCTATCAGGAAATTTTTGAAATTTTATATCGCAAGCGCGACAAAATTGATCGCGTGACTTTCTGGGGGATTCACGACGGCATGAATTGGAAGAATGATTATCCAATTCCTAACCGAATCAACTATCCGTTGTTGTGGAATCGCGATGCAACTGCAAAGCCTGCATTAAACGCAATTCTGAACCTCCCTGCTACGGTAAAAAGCGCTCAGGATAAAGCATCCGCAAAATAGCTAATCTTATATTCAAAAAACTAGCTCAATATATAAACTAGCTCAATATATAGGTGCGCGGAAACGCGCGCCTGTTACTCCAACACTATAACTTTCCCAACTCCCGAGCTTCAGCTCAACCTACCCGCTTGCCTAAGCACTACAACTCTTACGAAACCAGCACATAAATCAATCGGGAAGAAGCGCAAAAATTGCGTTAGAATGCCTCATCATTCATTTACGACTTCCGCCCGTAGGATTCACCTTCCAGTATGTGGCGAGTATTTCGAGACTGCCATGCAATCCATCAGTATTCAAATCCAGCCAAAGTTTGCAGCTAACTTTGATCGTGCCGCTTTCTTAGTTCAGGTGCGAGCAGTGGGCCGCGCCCCGGAAATTGATGAATTTAGTGAGAAAGGTAAAACGTTTCTTACCTACACTTTTTTTACCGAGTTCCCCAAAAAACTATGGCAGGATTTGCAATCAGCACTTTACTTGAACGCAGAATATTTGAAAATTATTTCGCCGATATCCATTGCTGCTTATGAAGATGAAACGCTTCCGCAAGGTTATTTAATATTGCATCATTTTGATTCAACAGAAAAAGTTGATAGCCTTTAGTTTTATGAATACATACTTCCAGCCTCTAAGGTAATTCTTTCGAGACGCGCCGCAAGTACATCCATGTAGGCTCGACGTCGGCATCCATGCCTCTGACGGTCTCGCAACAATCACCTTAGACAATTACCCAATCATTTTTTCGAGAATTTATGTCAGTTATCAATTGGTTCCCCGGCCACATGCACAAAGCCCGCAAAGAAATTGCGGAGGTTATGCCCTATGTGGACGTTATTATCGAAATGCTGGATGCACGCGTGCCCTTTTCCAGCGAGAATCCTCTAGTGCCTGCCTTACGCGGCGATACACCCTGCATCAAATTATTAAATAAAGCTGATTTGGCGGACCCAGACATTACTGCGCTCTGGATTGCAGAATTAGAAAAAACGCAAGGCGTAACAGCGCTGCCTGTTAGCCAACAAAACCCGGAACAAATTCGTCAACTGTTACAAGCGTGCGAAGCTCTAGTACCCGAGCGCAATGCGTCTATTCACCCTGCCCGCGCCATGATTATGGGAATTCCCAACGTAGGGAAATCTACACTTATTAATACACTGGTTGGTCGCGTGGTTGCAAAAACGGGCAACGAAGCAGGTATCACCAAATCGCAGCAAAAAATTAAATTAGATAACGGATTTTTATTAACCGATACACCCGGATTTTTGTGGCCAAAACTAACCCCACCTTCTTGCGGCTACCGTTTAGCCATTACTGGCGCGATAAAAGATACAGTATTTGATTACGGCGATATAGCGCTCTACGCTGCTGAGTATTTATTAAAAGCTTACCCGGATGCGCTAAAAACACGCTATAAACTGGAAACACTGCCTTCAAGCGATATTGAATTGCTGGAAGCCATTGGTGTAAAACGCGGCTGCACCAGTAAAGGCGGCGGCGTGGATATTCAAAAAGTATCGTCGTTATTAATAACAGAATTGCGTGCAGGGCTTCTCGGCAGAATCACATTCGAAACGCCAGAGATGACAACCCAAGAAGTGATAGATGCCAAACTGGCAGATGAGATTAAAGCGAAAGAAAAAGAAGAAGCCGATAAAATTCGGCGATTGAAAACACGAAAAAATCGGCGTTAATGTTGCTGTCTACATGAGGAGTGATGCATGTAGGCGTAAAAAATCAATCAGCGCTTTTTAAAACATTGCGCACATAATTGACTAACTCTTCACTGCCAAGATTGGTAGATACATCTGCCGGTAATACGCGGGTATGCCAATTCACCTCCCAGGCCAAATGTTCGCCCGGTGCGAGCTTAGTCATCACACCCTGCTGAGCAACTTCCCAAAACGTTTTTTCAACATTGGCGAATAATTCTATTTCACCTTCGCCAGGAACAATCAATTCCACTGGTACATCGGCAAACTCTTTCACCAAAAGTTTACCGGCGTTTACATAGGCAACCCAACCCTCTTTACCATCGGTCATCAACTTGTGATGATTTTTAGTGAGGTTGGCAACGTCATAATTAGCCCAGGTAATATCGCCAATATGTTCAACCGCGAGAGGATAAAAAATACCGCTCGTACTTTCGGTATTCCCCTGCGGAAAAAATGCCATCCCTTTGGGGCCAAATCGCGTTACTTCCCAGCCCGCCACATTTTTCTCAACCGAAGAATGGTTATAAATGGAATAAATAATACTGATGCATTGCCTTTGGGTATTCACCCCGTAGCTTTTGATAAATTGATACCCCGTTTTAGGGTCAGTTTTACTGGTAAAAACAACGCGATTATCCACCAGGCTCACTTTGTAGGGTGCATTATCAAGAACTTCTATAGGTGGCCAACTCCATTCACTTTGCGGGCTAGACCAAAATACGCTGCCCCAAATTAAATTGTTGGCTTTGTCGGCAGTAAGCAGCATCTCTGCGCCATCTATTTTTAGCGAGCTAATACGGCCTGCAAGATTTGCACTAATATCAAGACGAGTTTGCCCTTGGGCAATGGTGTAGACATGGCCTTTCTGCGAAGCGAACTCAGGGAGCTGGGTTGAGTCAAGTTTATTATTGCGGCTATCACACGCGACCAGCATGCAACTCAACACGAATAATAGGATTGCTCTGTAAAATACCGTCATTTAACCCTCAAAACGCCAAAACTCTCACGACAACTATGATGTAAGAGCCCAACAAAACGCATAGTTTACCCAGATTAGTCATACATAACTATTTTTCACGAGACAAAAACTAGTAAAGCAACGTAAATAATTTGCGCTGAAACTCAATTGCCAAGGGATCACCTTTACCTAATGCCGCTAAAATATCCATCAAGGTCTTTTTTGCAGCACCTTCAGCAAAATTGCGATCTTTACGAATGATATTGATCAACAACTCCAATGCTGGGCGATGGACAGCGTCTGCGTAATATTGAACAGCGAGTTGATAGGCAATTTGCAAATTATCAGGCTCATCGCTATAAGATGCTTCAAGCGCGATTAATTCAGGGGTTTTGGCTGCTTGCTTTTTAAGCGCGACTTGCTCCAATAATTGTTCATAATGCGCATCTTGATCTGCCATCTTGATGGTTGCCAAAATAGCTTCAGCATTATCAATTCGGTTTAACTCTAAATGACATTGCGCAATTAAACACGCGATAGCCGCATTATGTTTGGAATCTTCGTACGCTTGGCGCAACAACGGCAAAGCTGCAGTAAAATCGCCGGCCATAATGAAGGCTTGCGCTTCGTTTACGAATTTCTCCCAAGGCTTGGGCAAATATTTTTCCAGCAATTCACGTACATCTTTTTCAGGTAAAGCGCCGGTGAAACCATCAATCGGCTGGCCATCTTTCATTAAAACAACGGTGGGTAAACTGCGCACACCAAATTGCGATGAAATCATTCCCATTTCATCCGCATTCACTTTCGCCAATAAGAAAGCGCCATCGTATTCATGCGCGAGTTTTTCTAAAATCGGCATTAAATTTTTACACGGCGCACACCAATCTGCCCAAAAATCAATCAGCACAGGGCGAGTGAAAGATTCATCGACCAAATACTGCTTGGCGTTTTCCAAATTAATCTCAACAATATTCATTTAGAGCTGTTCCATTTCAAGTAAAGTCACCGCGACATTATCCGTTGCGTTAGACACATAGGCGATACTTTCAGTAATAGTCACCGTGAGATTCATAGTTTTATCCGCCAAGGCACACAGCGCTTGTAATTCATCGGCATCAAAATAGTGGATGGACACTTTCGGCAGTGCATTAATCGCAGCCGAGTTAGTTTTCCACCACACATCTAAACCACGCCCGTAACTAAATACTTTTACTGCAGTTGATTGGCTCGCGCCTTTTTTCAAGCGATCTGGCGATGGCTGGCCAACTTCAATCCATTCCAAAATAGTGCCGTTGTCGTGCTTTAACCAAAGCTCAGGATCGTCTGGTGACGATAGCCCACGCGCGAAGGATAAATTTTCCGCAGCGCGGTAACAAAAGGCTAGAATACGCACCATCATGCGTTCAATAGTTTCGGATGGGTGTAATGCAATTGTAAGGTTGTAATCACCGTAAACATTGCGATCCATATCTGACAACGTAAGGTTTAACTTATGAATAGTTGGCTTCTCTGCCACAATTTTTCTCTCTTAATTAATAGATGATAGTCACACAACTTATGACTGATGCTTCATTCGACATACCGCAAAAATACGAGTTCACCGTAACCAAACCCGAACAAACCGCATTGGATTTATTAGCGGAAGGCACTGGCCTTTCCAAGCAACGCATTAAAGATGCCATGAACAAAGGCGCCGTGTGGTGGACACTGAAAGGCAAAACCTTGCGCTTGCGTCGCGCCACCAAAGTCTTATTCAAAGGCTCAAAGATTCAGTTCTTTTACGACGAACAAGTACTCGCCCGCAAACCCGAAGCTGCTCATTTAGTACACGATGCGGTTGCATACAGCATTTGGTTCAAGCCTGCTGGCATGCTGGCGCAAGGCTCGCAATGGGGCGATCACTGTAGCATTTTACGGTGGGTTGAAGTGAATGGCGAATCGCTTTACGACAACAAACGCGAGTGCTTTTTAGTGCATCGCCTGGATGCCGATGCCTCAGGCTTAATGATCATCGCCCACGATAGCCAAAGCGCCGCCAAGCTCTCGCTCCTGTTTCAAGGTCGCGACATCAAAAAATATTATCAAGCGTGGGTAGTAGATGATTGCGAGTTGCCCGAAGCGGGTATGACGTTGAATTATGAGTTAGACGGCAAAGTCGCCATCACGCACATTAAAAAAATCGGCGTTGAGCATAACGCGACGCTATTAGATGTTCATATTGAAACTGGCCGCAAACATCAAATTCGTCGTCATCTCGCTAATATTGGCCATCCAATTGTGGGCGATAAATTGTACGGCACCAAAGCCAAAGTGGGTTTACAGCTGCTGGCGTATCGCTTGGAGTTTGTGTGCCCATTCAGCCAAAGAAATCTTGTGGTTGAACTGGATAAAGACCAACAATTTTCGCTAAGTCATTGAGTCATAATCAAACTTTAAGATAAACACTGTTAAGGTTTAATAGTGTTATATCGAATAAAAGATTGCGTTCAACTATTTTGCGCCTCTATAGTAGGGCACTAGCGCACACAAAACGGGTATAAATGATGCATAACATCAGCTTAATTACGACTATTGCTGCCGGTTTAGGCTTTGCGATAATTTTAGGGTTTGTAGCCGTACGGCTGCGCATGCCACCACTGGTTGGCTACTTAATAGCAGGCATTATTGTCGCACCCACTACGCCAGGCTTCGTGGCGGATGTTGGCCTTGCAAGCCAATTGGCTGAAATCGGCGTTATGTTGTTAATGTTTGGCGTAGGCTTGCACTTCTCAATCGCTGACCTGCTCTCCGTAAAACGCATTGCCATCCCCGGCGCATTAGTACAAATCCTTCTAGCCACACTCTTCGGTGCCGGCGCAGGTATTTATTGGGATTTAAGCATTGCCGAAGCCTTAGTGTTTGGCTTGGCGCTCTCAGTGGCAAGTACGGTGGTTCTACTAAAAGCACTGGAGGCGCGCGGCGTTGTAGATAGCATTAATGGCCGCATTGCGATTGGCTGGTTAGTGGTAGAAGATTTGGTCATGGTGCTGGTATTGGTACTTTTGCCCGCCGTAGCAGGCATATTGGGCAGTAGCAGCCCAGCAGGCGGAGAAGCACACGCTGCCAGCGAACACAGCTTAACCGTAACGCTCTTTATTACGCTCGGCAAAGTAGCCGCCTTTATTGCGTTTATGTTGATTGTGGGCAAACGCTTACTACCCAAAATCCTTTGGGCTGTCGCTGGTACTGGTTCACGTGAACTCTTTAGCCTGTGCGTTATTGCTACGGCCGTAAGCGTGGCTTATGGCTCAGCAATGTTGTTTGACGTCTCTTTCGCCCTGGGTGCATTTTTCGCCGGCATGATGCTGCGCGAGTCTGAATTCAGCCACCGCGCCGCCGATGATTCTCTCCCCTTACGCGATGCTTTCGCCGTATTGTTTTTCGTATCTGTGGGTATGCTATTCGACCCCAAAATCCTTATCGATGAACCTTTCAAAGTACTTACCGTCATCGGCATTATCATGTTTGGTAAAACCATTGTGGCTGTCGCGCTAGTTTTGGCCTTCCGCTATCCCTTAAATACGGCGTTAGTCGTGGGTGCAAGCTTGGCGCAAATCGGTGAGTTCTCCTTTATTTTGGCGGCACTCAGCGTGGACTTAGGCATGATGAGCAGCGAGACCCAAAATTTAATTGTAGCCGGCGCCTTGGTTTCCATAGCATTAAACGCTGCGCTCTTTAGCACTATTGACCCTATTCAACGCTGGGTTGGTCGGCATTCTGAGCTTAACCGCAAGCTTTCTATGCGTATCGACCCGCTGGCAACTTTACCCATGTCGGTAGATGAATCCTTTTTAGCAGGGCAAGTGGTTTTAGTGGGCTACGGTCGCGTTGGGCATCGCATCGCCCAAACCCTTACCAAACACAACATCCCTTTTGTGGTTGCCGAAACGAATCGCGATATTGTTGAACACCTGCGCAGGCAAAACATCCCTGCTGTATGTGGTGATGCAGCCGATCCTAATGTGTTAATTCAAGCGCATGTTACACATGCAAGCTTGTTAATCGCCGCAACCTCCAACACCTTTCATGTACGCAGCATGATTGAAACTGCGCGCAAACTTAACCCCAAAATTGAGACGGTTATCCGCACCCACAACGCAGAAGAAGCCAAACTTTGGGAATCGGAAAATATCGGCAAGATATTTTTAAGCGAACAGCAATTAGCGGATGGCATGGCAGAACACGTGTTAGAGCGTATGGGAAAGGCGGAACATCATTAATCAAACGTTTAACCTATAGGCTTCCCCCTTCAACTGCCCTATAATGCGCGCCTCGTTTTTGACTAGTTTTTAAGCAGGCGCGTTGCATGTCTACCACCATCGAAAAACCCACCAAAAAGCTGTATATCAAAACCCACGGCTGCCAGATGAACGAATATGATTCATCGCGCATGCGTGATTTGCTGGGAGAATCCCACAATATGGTGGCTACCGAAACGCCAGAAGATGCTGACGTAATCCTTATCAACACCTGCTCCATTCGCGAAAAAGCCCAGGAACGCCTGTTTCATGAACTTGGTCGTTGGAAAGCGCTTAAGAAGAAAAACCCTAATTTGGTGATTGGCGTCGGCGGTTGTGTCGCCAGTCAGGAAGGCGCAGCTATTGCCAAACGCGCCCCGCACGTAGATTTAATTTTTGGTCCACAAACCCTGCATCGCCTACCGGAAATGATGGAAACCAAGCGTGAAAACGGCGCCGTAGTGGTGGATATTAGCTTCCCTGAAGTTGAGAAATTCGATCGCCTACCTCAGCCAGATGCCGACGGCGTAAGCGCTTTCGTATCGATTATGGAAGGTTGCTCCAAATACTGTGCTTTCTGCGTGGTGCCTTACACCCGCGGTGAAGAAGTGAATCGCCCCGTGGCGGATGTTCTCACCGAAATCGCCCACCTCGCCAAACAGGGCGTGCGTGAAGTGAACTTGCTCGGCCAAAACGTAAATGCGTATCGCGGTAACAATGGCGACGGCACCATTATGGATTTGGCTGAATTGATTACCTGTGTAGCGGCTATTGATGGTATTGACCGCATCCGCTTCACCACCTCGCACCCCGTTGAATTTACCGATGCATTGATCGATGTGTACAACGAAGTGCCGGAGCTAGTCAGCCACTTACATTTGCCGGTACAAAGCGGCTCAGACCGTATATTAATGGCGATGAAGCGCGGCCATACCGCGCTCGAATACAAATCCAAACTGCGCAAAATCAAAAAGAATCGCCCTAACATTAGCTTTTCTTCTGACTTTATTATCGGCTTCCCCGGCGAAACCGAGGCCGACTTTGAAGCCACAATGAAGCTCATTCAGGATATGGATTTCGATACTTCTTACAGCTTCGTCTACAGCCCGCGCCCCGGCACACCCGCAGCCGATTTGCCGGATGATACCAGCGAAGAAACCAAGAAAATGCGGCTTAAGATCCTTCAAGATCGTTTGATTCAACAAGCTATGGCCATCAGCCGCCGCATGGTTGGCAATACCGAGCGTATTTTGGTGACGGGTTACTCGCGTAAAGACCCTGGCCAACTCTCTGGTCGCACAGAAAACAACCGTGTGGTTAATTTCCGCGCCGACAATACCGATTTGATCGGCAAATTTGCAGACATCGTTATTGAGGAAGCGCTAACCAACTCCTTGCGCGGAATCCTGATTGCATCTGAATTAGATGAAGATTGGATTAAGTAAACGCTTTGATGCGGCAAACGCCTGTTTTGCCGCCATTCTTCCCCATGTCATTAATAGAGTCGATTTTTTGCTTTATCCGCTAGACGATATGGTTTAGTCTTGGTTCCATCCAAGTCACACGAGTTTATTGAACACTTTGAACAACCATACAAGTAGCTCTGAACAGATCACTACTACCACCCACTCTCTCCAGCTTACGTTGGAGCCTGATGATAGCCGCCGTCTTGCCAGCCTCTGTGGCCTTCTTGGTCAACACCTGCATCAGATCGAAAAGCATTTCGCTATTGAAATTCGCAATCGCGGTAACGACTTTGCACTTATCGGCACTAAAGTTGCGACGACTACTGCAGCGCAATTATTGCGTCATCTCTACGCTGAAACTGCCAACGCCGAATTAACGCCCGATGAAGTTCACCTTGCCTTGCAAACCTCAGGTATTGAAGCACTTATGGAACAATTGAATACACCCTTTGAAAACGATCGCACTGCAGATCTTGATGCAACCGAATCTAACAATTCAGGCGTCACCTTAATCCGCACCAAAAAATGTACGATTAAGCCACGTGGCGCGAATCAACTCGGCTATGTAAAAGCAGTACAAACTAACGATATTAATTTCGGCATTGGCCCAGCGGGTACAGGTAAAACTTACCTCGCCGTTGCCTGCGCCGTAGAAGCGTTATTAAAAGACCAGATTGAACGTATTTTACTCGTGCGCCCTGCGGTTGAAGCCGGTGAAAAATTGGGTTTTTTGCCTGGCGATTTAGCACAAAAAGTTGACCCTTATTTGCGCCCCCTATACGACGCTTTATTCGAAATGCTCGGCTTCGATACCGTCGGTAAATTAATGGAGCGCGGTGTTATTGAAGTTGCACCCCTCGCGTTTATGCGCGGCCGTACGCTCAATAATTCCTTTGTGATTTTGGACGAAAGCCAAAATACTACTCGCGAACAAATGAAAATGTTTTTAACGCGAATTGGTTTTGGCACAACAGCAATTATTACTGGCGACCCAACCCAAATCGATTTACCGCGCGGTATGGCTTCAGGCTTGCGTCACGCGGTTGAAGTGCTTGAAGGCGTGCCTGGAATCAGCTTCACCCACTTCACCGCAAAAGATGTTGTGCGCCACCCGATTGTTATGCGTATTGTTGAAGCTTATGACGCTTTTGAAAAAGCCAATCCCATTCATAACAACACGAATAATCAGGCAACCTAAATCATGTCGTACCAAATTGATGTTGAAGTGAACAGCTCCAGCACAAAAATTCCCAGCATAGAAAATATTGAACTCTGGATTAGCACAGCGCTCCAAAGCGATGAATTGAACCAAGCTGAAGTCAGTGTTTACATTGTCGATGAAACTGAAGGCCAAGAGCTGAACGCACAATATCGCGGTAAAAACAACCCCACCAACGTACTCTCCTTTCCTGCGGATATTCCCGATGAAGTGGGTGTGCCGCTATTGGGCGATCTAGTCATTTGCGCACCGGTAGTTGAACGTGAAGCGCAAGAGCAAGGCAAAACCCTGGATGCACATTGGGCGCACATGCTTGTTCACGGCACTCTACATTTACTCGGTTACGATCACATTGAAGACGATGAAGCAGATGTCATGGAAGCCTTGGAAACGCGATTAATTACGCAATTAAATTTCCCCGCGCCCTACGACACAGAAACAACTGAACATTAAATTTTAGACTTTAGATTTTTTAAAAGGGAGCCGCCATACGCGTAACTCCCAACACAAACAGACAAGCTTTTAGGATACCAACATGTCGGAAGACTACAGCAGCCAAACAGATAAACACGAAAAATCGTGGCTGGATAAAGTATTACACGCCTTTAGCGATGAACCGCGTTCGCGTGATGAGTTATTAGAAATCATCAAAGATGCAGCAGACAACAAATTGCTCGATCAGGATGCGCTCAGCATTATTGAAGGCGCGCTTGACGTATCCTCATTACAAGCTCGCGAAATCATGGTGCCACGCTCACAAATTACAGCGATTCGCATGGACGATTCTCCGCAAGATTTTTTGCCGCAAGTGATTGAATCTGGCCACTCACGTTTTCCGGTGATTGGCGAAAGCCTGGATGACATCAAAGGCATTCTACTCGCCAAAGATTTATTGCCGCTTGTGCTCAATGGTATCGAAAACTTTAATTTAGAAAGTATTTTGCGCCCGGCAAATATTGTTCCTGAAGGTAAACGTGTTAACGTTTTATTGCGCGAGTTCCGTGAAAACCGCTACCACATGGCCTTAGTGATGGATGAATACGGCGGCATTTCCGGCCTTATGACTATCGAAGATATTTTGGAAGAAATTGTCGGTGAGATTGAAGATGAAACAGACGATGAAGAAAATGACACTTACATCAAACGCATGAGCGATACCGATTTTATTATCAAAGCGCTCACACCTATCGAAGAATTTAACGAACACTTCAATGCCGCACTTAGTGATGAAGATTTCGATACTATCGGCGGCATTTTGATGCAGGAATTTGGTCATATCCCCAAACGCAATGAAGTCGCTGTAATTGAAAACTACCAATTCCGCGTGCTCTATGCCGACAATCGCCAAATCCATTTGCTGCGGTTAACAGTTTTATAAAATCCTCGCCTGCTTCGTGCTCGTGTAAGCGAAATTTTTGTAATCGAAGTATTGAGCACGAATAAATCCAATTAATCAGGGAGTCGTCATCCTCGCGCAGCGGGGATCCAGCTGTTAAAAAATTAAATCCAAAGCTGGGTATCTGCGAGGCGAGAATTTCGACAGTGTTGTCTAGTACAGTCTCGCAAGATATTCATCTTTTTATGACCCCACCCCATTTTATCCAACGTTTAAACCATCTCCCCAACAAGTTGAAGCTCATTATCGCTCTACTTGCTGGTTGTTTAGTGCCACTGAGCTTTGCTCCTTTTAATTTGTGGCCGCTCGGTATTTTTGCGTTAACTATTTTTGCCTTACTCATTAACCAACAGTCATTAAAAACTGTGTGGTGGCGTGCTTGGTGTTTTGGCGTGGGCATGTATGGCGTTGGTGTGTCATGGGTATATGTGAGTATCAGTGGTTTCGGCGGCGCACCTGCTCCACTCGCGGCATCTCTTGTCGTTATTTTTGTGTTCTTTATGGCCGCAGTATTCAGCCTACCTTTCTGTGCATTTGGTCGCTGGTTTAGTCGCCATCCATTAAGCCTATTGATCGCCTTCCCCGCTACATGGCTGCTTGGCGAATGGTTACGCACTTGGCTACTGACCGGCTTCCCATGGCTATTCATTGGCTACGCAGATTTAACTAATTGGCTTTCCGGCTGGGCACCCATTGTCGGTGTGATGGGATTAAGTTTACTCAGCGCATTTACCGCCGCCGTTATCGCGCAGATTATTTATCAGCCCATAAAGACACGCGGTTTAGTGCTTGCCAGCTGTGCCGTTACTTTTATTTGGGGAGCAGGTTTTGCGCTGCAAAAAATCGAATGGACGCAACTTTCAGAAACACTTACTAGCATCGCGATTGTGCAACCGAATGTTAATCAAGAGGATAAATGGCAGGCAGATTATCGCGAAACCACAATGGATTTATTGAGTGCCAAAACTGAACCACTGTGGGGGCATAAAATTATTATATGGCCCGAGGCAGCAATTACTGAAATTTATAGCCACGCACTGCCCTTCTTAAACCAAATTAATCGCAAAGCCGCAGATACAGAATCAGGTCTAATTACCGGGATTATTTTTGACGATAGAGAAAAGCAACTTTATTACAACTCTGTCGCCACATTTGGTAGAGCAATTGGCATTCATCACAAACGTCGTTTAGTGCCTTTTGGCGAGTATGTGCCCTTTGAGCCATTACGAAATGTTATTGAGTTCTTTAATTTGCCAACATCCATTATCAACTTGGGCCCAGATGAACAATATGGCTTAAAAGTGGATGATCTTATGATTGCTCCATCTGTTTGCTATGAGGTGGCATTTCCAGACTTAATTGCTGAAAACGCGGTAGGTTCGCAATTGTTAATTTCCATTAGCAACCTGGGTTGGTTTGGCGATTCGCTGGGCCGCCACCAATTTATGCAAATGGCGCAAATGCGCGCACTTGAAACACAGCGTTACTATGCTTACAGCACCAATAATGGCCCCAGTGCTATTTTTGATCGCAAAGGCAAAATTACCTCGCAAACAAAAGCCTTTGAGCAAACCAGTTTAAGCAGTGAGTTTTTTGCTGCAGAAGGATCAACTCCGTTTATGCGTTTTGGTAGTTTGCCTTTAGTGGCAATCAGTATTTTGGGATTGGCTTTATTACTATTTTTTGGCAAAAAAAATCCAGACAGCTAGTCTGGATTTTTTCGAATTTGCAATGCGAATTGATACCGCAATTAAAAAGTGCAATTAAGCAGAAACGACTTGCAAACCGCCTTGAATATTTAAGAGCGTTAAGAATTGATTGTGTTGGCTGTGCGAGCTAATCATTTCACAGCGAGCCGACAACGGCGAATTTCCTACCCACTCAAAACGCCACCGCCAAAATTGCGGGTTGGTTAAATCACCGCGCAACTCCACCATTTCAAATCTGCGCGTGTCTACTTTGAATAATTCCCGCAACTGAAACGCAAAATGCTCAGCATTTTTTGCAACAAGACTAGAGGCTTGTTGTGCAAGTGGCGCAACAAATACATATTCACGCCCAAACGCCTGACTGTGGAAAACAGCAAGCTCTAACGCTTGGCCTAAACGATTGGCTAATGAATAGTTAGCAAATGAATCGGGAAATGATGTCGCGCTTGGTGATGTTGCGTTTAACGATGTCACAGGCCATTCCTTCTTGTTATGGTTCTCACTCGTAGACAGCTACTCTTCACTAAAATTCCCCAGACTTTTAAATGCTTGATGAAAATCTGCGGAGGGTAAAATAACTCAGTCAGCTGGCTGCGCGGGCGGCAGTCTACGTGGAATTTATGACAGTTCAAATGCTTTTTCACGGCGAATCGGTTTTAGTCTAAAAACATTGATGGCGTTCAAAACTTGGGCAGAAACATAGGTAATTGTGTTTCTTTTAGTGGCTATTTAAGCAGCATTAAGTAACACGATCGCATTACTTATTACTTAATATTGAGGTGGGATAAATAGGATAAATATCGCCGGCAATTAACATATCGCTAGCGATTAAAGAATATCGCTGGCATCCAGAAATTGCACAACGCCACGGCTGCTCGGCACAAACTGTTCAACGGTTGCGCAAGCATCCGTTTCCTGTTCAGCGGCAGCACTCTTATCAATCTGCAAATCAGCGAAATTAAATAAAGCGGTATCTGCCAACTGTGAAGGCGTAACATTTTTTATGGCAGAGAATAAGGTTTCTGTACGGCCGGGGTATTGCTTCTCCCAGCCATGCAACATGTCTTTAATAACCTGACGCTGAAGATTCTCTTGCGAGCCGCATAAATTACACGGAATAATCGGGAAGCCTTTTAATTCGGCAAACTCAATAATGTCCGCCTCGCTGCAATAGGCTAAAGGGCGAATTAAAATATTGCGCTTGTCATCTGCCAACAATTTGGGCGGCATAGCTTTTAGCTTGCCACCGTAAAACATATTTAAGAATAAGGTTTCGATAATATCGTCGCGGTGATGACCAAGTGCAATCTTGGTTGCACCTATCTCATCGGCAAAACTATAGAGCGTTCCGCGACGTAAGCGTGAGCAAAGGCCACAGGTGGTTTTACCTTCAGGAATAATTTCTTTAACGATGCTGTAAGTATCTTTCTCAATAATATGAAATGGCACGCCAAGAGCTGTTAAATACTCAGGCAACACATGCTCAGGGAAACCCGGCTGCTTTTGATCCATATTCACCGCAACAATGTCAAAATTGATGGGCGCGGTTTTTTGCAAGCTGAGCAAAATATCCAGCATAGTGTAAGAATCTTTGCCGCCCGAGAGGCAGACCATGACCTTATCGCCTTCCTCAATCATTTTGTAATCAACAATCGCAGTGCCTACCAAACGCCGCAGACGCTTTTGCAATTTGTTAAATTCCAAACGATCCTGGCGCGCATGTGGTTCTGTCATAGCATTAACTCGATATCAAACAGGGGCGGTAAGCACATATCGTTTTCGCCCAAGCTTTTACTGACTTGGGATTTTACTGGTATGAGCTTTCATTGACTTGGGTTTTCATTGAAAGGCGCGCATTGTACGGATTTTGCGCATGAGAGGGAATGACTAAGGCGCGAGATTAACGCTTTATCTAATCCCGTGCGGCAAATCCCTCGGCAAGAGTTGATCTAGTTAAAACGTGCTTGAGAGGAAAGCGGAAAATCCTTGCCTCATACGTCGCTTGGCTTTAGCTATCCCTGCATGCAAATCAACCAAACTGACTCTTTTTATCTATTTTTTACGGCAAATTGCCCATGGCATAGGCCTTGCTTTTACAGAATGAAAGAAAGCGTTAAGCCATCTTGCGATGGCCTATTCAGTGGAGCAACAACTATGGCGATTTTGCGTTCAGTGTGGCAAAAATTATCGGGCAAGCCTGCAGCGGCTAAAACTGATGCTGCAAAGCCTGCGCTGCCAAACCCAATCGCACTGACATTGGCAAGCGTGTCGCCCATTACTAAAGCATCCAAAGACGCTATTCCCGATAAATACTTGCCCCTCTGGCAGCTCTTAAACAAGCGCCAAATTATTGAAGTTAAGGTGGAAGGCAGTTCTTCGACCTATCAAACCCTCGTATTGGCCATTGATATTGAGCGCGGGCTTTTATGGCTGGATGACCTCTTCCCAAACCAGTATGCAGTAGAAGTTGGCGATCACATTACCTTGCGTCATCATCGCAACGGCGAGCAATTAAGCTTTAGTTCGCCGATTTTGGCTTGGGGAAGCAGTTATGGTGCTAATGGCTTGGCAATTATGTTGCCAGAACAGCTTTCATACACTCCTCGCCGCCAGTTCCACCGCGCTGATGTGAGCGATAAGCCCAACCTGAGCCTTAAACTTAGGGCTATAGGGCAAGATATTAGCTTCGGTAGCGTACTCGATATTTCCAGTGGCGGCCTGCGTGCGAGTATTCCGGGCAATATGTTGGGACAACTACGTCACGGCGCACTCTTACCCTTGTGTGAAATCCGCCTTAGCGATGAATTAACTATTCGCTGCAGCGCGCGAGTACGCAGCTTTCGCCTGTTGCGTACTCCGCATCGCCACACGCAAATCAGTGTTGAATTTGTGGATCTCCCCGCTGAGCGCGAACAGCAACTACAACAGTTCATCAATAACGTTATTTACCTGCAGCAACCCAGTGAAATGCCAGCGTTGCGCAGCGCCTAATTCGTTTCACCCCTGCAAATACATAATATTGAGCTAAAATTTCCCATATTGAGGAGAGCCTTAAGGCAATCCTCCTCAATCCGCAATCTCGACACTAACGCAATTAACCCCGTTTCAACAGGAAAGTATCATGCGTAATAACGGCCCCGTCAGCGGACGCGAAATCAGCGTTTCCTCTAACGAAGAAATTATTTCTTCATCCGATTTAAAAGGCACGATTCTGTTTTGCAACGATACATTTTGCAAAATTTCTGGCTACACCCGCGATGAGTTGTTTGGCCAACCCCATAATATTTTGCGTAACCCTCAAATGCCTGCGCCTGTGTTTGCCAGCTTCTGGCAAACCCTGAAAGCCGATAAGCCGTGGATGGGGATTGTTAAAAACCGCTGTAAAAACGGCGACCATTATTGGGTAGACGCCTATGTTACGCCCGTGCATGAGCATGGCCGGGCGATTGGCTATGAATCGGTTCGCGTGAAAGCCGATCAAGAGCGTATTGATCGTGCAGAGTTGGTTTATGCGCGCATCCAACAGGGTCAGCCTATTTATCCGCTATGGGAAAAACTGTGGAGCCAATGGGGTAATGCCTTCGTAACGGCGTTGTTGAGTCTTGTCGTTATGGGAGCCATAGCGTTTGTCGTTGGCTCACTCTCGTTAACGCTTATTGCTAGCCTAACCTTGGCTTCAGTCGCTATAGGTTTCAGCACACATCAAATACACATCAGCAGTTTATCCAGGGTTCTTGAAGAAGCGCACAAAGTCGTCAACGACCCAATTGCTGCCTATATCTATACGGGGCGCAGTGATATTCAAGGTGAAATTATACTTGCACAAATCGCCAGCAAAGCGCGTTTACGCACCGCACTCGGACGCTTTGGTGAATCGGCTCATGAAATGTATATCAAAGCCAACGCAGCTCACGAGCAGGCGCAAAAAACCTATAAAGGTATCACTGCCCAACAGCGCGAAACAGCTAACGTCGCCAATGCTATGCAACAGATGTCACTCGCTGTACAAGAGGTTGCCGTTGGCGCAACCCAAACGTCTTCTGCAACGGGCATGGCCATTACTGAAGTGGAACAAGGTAAACACGTTATCGCTGTTGCCAACAATGCTATTTCCGATCTATCGAGCAAGGTCGCCAGCCTTGGTCAAGTAATGAGTAAACTCAGTGACGACAGCGAAAAAATTGCCAGCGTGGTGGATGTGATTCGCGGTATTGCTGAACAAACCAACTTGCTCGCGCTTAATGCCGCCATTGAAGCCGCACGGGCGGGCGAACAAGGGCGAGGCTTTGCGGTGGTTGCCGATGAAGTGCGGCATCTCGCGCAGCGTACGCAAGAATCCACTCGCCATATTCAAGAAATTATTGGCAACCTCGGTAAGGCAACATCTGATGCCAGTAGCAATATGGAAAGCTGTCAGGAACTTGCAAATCGCAGCGTAAATGAAATGGGTAATGTACACCAAGCCCTGAATGCAATTGTCAGTTCTGTGAATACGATTGATCAAATGTCACACCAAATTGCGACAGCAGCAGAAGAGCAATCTTCCATGGCGCGTGAAATTGAGCAAAACACAAACACCATTGCACGCATTTCCGATGAATCCCAAACGCAAGTGAATGAGTCTGATAGGCTAAATCATGAAATGGCTGAACTATCGCAAAAACAAAAAGATTTAATTACTCGCTTCAATTAAGTCCTCTATGGCGCAAGTGGAAGTTTCACTTGCGCTCACGTTACGTCAGTCACATTTCGTACTCATATTCCCGCAATAAACTGCCCCGCCCCTGCGCACTTGAATCTATAATGAGAACACAAATTGCGTTATCGCAATCCATTAAATATTTAATGAGCGCGCTATGTTATCCACGGCTGAATTAACTGAACTTGATCGCGAATATCTCTGGCACCCTTACACGTCATTTACCAACCCTTCACCGGTTTTTCCCGTGCGGCGTGCGCAAGGCGTGCATATTGAATTAGCGGATGGCAGAAAATTAATTGATGGTATGTCATCCTGGTGGAGCGTATTACACGGCTACAATCACCCGGCCATTAACAAAGCCATTACCGATCAACTGCATCAATTCGCGCACGTGATGTTTGCCGGTTTTACGCACGAACCTGCTGCGAAACTTGCAAAAACCTTGGTAGACATTACGCCCGCAGGTTTAAACAAAGTTTTCTTTTCTGATTCGGGTTCAGTTGCGGTTGAAGTTGCCTTAAAAATGGCTATTCAATATTGGCACTCTCAAGGTGAATCGCAGCGCACGACATTTTTAGCACTCAAGAAGGGTTATCACGGCGATACCTTTGGCGCTATGGGCGTGTGTGACCCTCACTCGGGTATGCATCATTTATTTCACCAAAGTATTTCACACCATTTATTTGCCGATGAACCAACAAGTAAATTTGGCGAAGCGTTCGATGAAAAAAGCTTCTCCAATTTTTCGCATCTTTTGCAGCGTAATCGCCAAAAAATTGCAGCGGTTATTTTAGAACCGATTGTGCAAGGCGCAGGCGGCATGCATTTTTACTCACCGATTTTTTTACAGCGAGTACGCGAACTCTGCGAAAAATTAAATATACTGTTAATTGCAGACGAAATTGCCACTGGTTTTGGCCGCACCGGAAAACTCTTTGCTTGTGAATATGCCAATATCAGCCCGGATATTATGTGTGTCGGTAAAGCCTTAACCGGCGGCTACATTACTCTCGCCGCAACGCTCTGCAACGACAAAGTAAGCAATGGCATTTGCAAAGGCACCAATAGCGTATTTATGCACGGCCCAACGTTTATGGCGAACCCCCTCGCCTGCGCCGCTGCTAACGCCAGCATTGAATTGCTGCGAAAAATGGATTGGCAAACCAAAGTAAATCATATTGAACAGCAACTAAAAACTGAACTAGAAGAATGCCGTAACTTACCCGCCGTAGTTGATGTACGCGTGTTAGGGGCTATTGGCGTAGTTGAATTGCGTGAACCCGCGAATGTTGCGGAACTACAACCGCAATTTGTAGAGCTAGGTATTTGGGTTCGCCCCTTTGGGAAATTGGTTTACTTGATGCCGCCTTTTATCATTAATGAGCAAGAGTTACGTTTACTTACATCAGGCATTAAAACAGTATTAACTAACCTGAAATAAAAAATCCCGACGTGAGAGCAACCTCACGTCGGGATTCCTATTACAACACTATCGAGCGTTACTGAATCTTCTTAATACCCACCGCCGCACGCACTTTTTCCAACAACGGCTTGCTGTGAGCGCGTGCTTTTTCAGCGCCTGTTTGTAACACATCCTCAATATGAGTTGGGTTAGATAAAAGCGCTTCGTACTTTTCGCGGGCTTCGCCTACCTGACTATTAATCAACTCAAATAATTGCTTTTTCGCTTCGCCCCACGCAATGCCATCAGCAAACGCTTGGCGCATGTCGGCAGTTTGCTGAGGTGTCGCAAACGCTTGCCAAATTTGAAATACAGTTGAAGTATCCGCATCTTTTGGCTGACCGGGCTCCAACAAGTTGGTCACAATTTTATTGATGGTTTTTTTCAACTGCTTTTCTGGTAAAAATAATGGAATCGTATTGCCATAACTTTTACTCATCTTGCGGCCATCCAAACCTTGCAATACCGCAACCTCGCTTTCAACAGAAGCTTCCGGCAACGCAAAGTGTTCGCCGTAGTGGTGATTGAAGCGCGCGGCAATATCGCGTGCCATTTCAATATGTTGAATTTGATCTTTTCCGACAGGCACTTTGTTAGCATTGAACATCAAAATATCCGCTGCCATCAAAATCGGGTAAGAATACAAGCCCATGGTAATGCCAAAATCAGCATCATCGCCCGCCGCCACATTCGCATCCACCGAAGCTTTGTAAGCATGAGCACGATTCATTAAACCTTTAGCAGCCATGCAGGTAAGCATCCAACATAACTCTGGAATTTCTGGCACATCTGATTGGCGATAAAAAATTGCGTTGTCAGTATCCAAACCCAATGCCAACCAGGTTGCAGCAATTTCACGGGTGGACTGATGCACCAGTACCGGATCATGGCATTTGATCAGCGCATGAAAATCGGCAAGAAAATAAAAAGACTGCACATCGGCACGTTCGCTTGCCGCTATCGCCGGGCGAATCGCGCCCACATAATTACCTAAATGAGGAGTTCCGGTTGTAGTAATGCCGGTAAGAACACGCTGCTTGCTCATGGATATGCTTCTTAATCTAAATGGGCGGTTAATTAAAAATGGTTGATTGGAGCGGCATTATACAGGCAAGCACTTAGGTTTGGCGCACGCGAAAGGTGAATGCCGTTGAAATGTTAAATACGCAGCGAATGGAATCAGAGAGCGGTTATTTATTAGCCGCTTGATACGAACTTGCCTCCTGCAAAATAAGGGTTTCATAACCGGCTTGGTTTAGGAGTTGCGCTGCAACATCGGCACGGCGACCAGCATCGTCCGTTACCACATAAATTTGTGATTGATCCAACGTGGGCAAATTTTTTCGCAGCTGGCTGAGCGGGATATTACGGCTATTTGGAACTGACTGAAAACGTCGTTCAAGCGGTAAGCGGACATCAATAAGTTGATAACGATTGTCGGATTCTTGATTTTTGGTGAGTTCGTCGAAAGAAATAAACCTACGCACCGGCTCTTGCAGCAGCATCAGGAAATCATTTTTTTCCAGGCACATGAGCTTACCTGAGGTAAGCATTTTTATAGTGGCATTGCGTGTGGTATCGCCTACCAATGCTTCTTCACCAAAATAGTCACCGGGGCGCAAAGCCGCTAACAGATTGCCTTGTTTATCTTGCACCTTGGCGCTGCCTGTTTCCAAGACATAAAAAAACTCACCGCGCTCGCCTTCTTTAATGACTTCTTCATCGGCAACTACTTTTTGCGATGTAAAGCGCATAAATAATTGGCGAATATTTCCGGGTGGAATTTTATTAAAAAATGGGGATTGCAATAGGCTAGACATCCAGTCCCCTTCTGTTTCTTCAAACTCCGCATTTTCATCTTTGTCATCGACAGTTTCAGTTAATTGCTCGCTACCACTTTCGCTCCACGCCAACACTAAATCTGAAAAATCACTTTCAACGGATAACACCACGACCGGCGATTTTGCAACGGCAGAAACCTGAGTGGGTGATGCACTATTGAGGGGAACTTTGTGGGAATCGTCTTCGCTGCCAATAGAGGTTATGGCGAATTGCGAATCGATTAAATCGACATTGCCACTGACAAGATAAATAGAATGATTAAGCTCTTTACCACGCTTAAAAATAATGGCGCCTTTTTCATATTCTTTTACACTCGCCTTTTCAATAACCTTGGATAAATATTCGTATGCCAAGGTATTGAAAGGAGAAAATCTAGCCAGGAGTTCGTGTGTAAGTGTCATAGGTTACTCCAGATAATACGACTACATTATCGCGGATTATAAACAGCTGACGCTAAAAACGGCGATGACTTGCCAAGTCTTAGCTGTGAGTCACACTCCCTTCGGGCAAAAGCCCATAAGTATTAAGCAAAACGTAATTCTTGTGGGTAACGATAAAAAGCCGTTGCAATTTGATAGAGGTAATGAGCATCTGCAACGCCGGCGAGTTCTCGTATGGAGTGCATAGCAAAGGTAGGCACGCCCACATCAATAGTTTTTACGCCGACTTCTGACGACACTATTGGGCCTATAGTACTACCGCAACCCATATCGGTACGCGCAACAAACACTTGTACCGGCACATGGTTCTGCTCACACAACCAATTAAAAAAACCGCCCGTTTCACTCGTTGTTGCATAACGCTGATTTGCGTTTATTTTAACGACCGGCCCGCGATTCAATAAAGGCCCATGATTTTCATCATGACGATCCATAAAGTTTGGATGTACACCGTGGGCATTATCTGCAGAAATCATTAATGAACGTTCAATCACGCGAATGCGCGTTTCAGTCTCTGGAATTAAACGTTCTAAAAATTGTTGCAACATAGGGCCTTTAGCGCCACAACAGGATGTACTTCCAACTTCTTCATGATCAGTACAAATTAATAAACTGGAAACATCATCATCTGCATTTAATATAGCCTGTAAACCTACAAAGCAACTCAGCAAATTATCGAGCCGCGCACTGGCAATAAAATCTTGTTGTAAACCAATCAGCGCTGGCGCTTGCGTATCGTACAAACTGATTTCAAAATCTAAAACATGTGCGGCATCTGTACTGGGTTGTTCCTGTTTTAATTGCGCTAATAATAGCGATTTAAACTTGGGCACCAGCGTTGCTTCTGCGCCCAACTGCAACAATATTGGCACTATATCTCTTTGTGAATTAATGCTGCGGGTATTGTTAACTTCGCGATCTAGATGAATCGCTAAACTCGGCACAGTTGCAACAGGCTGTTTAAAATCCACTAACGCACTCGCGATTTTGTTGTCATTAGTTTTATAGGTCACACGCCCCGCCAACGATAAATCGCGATCAAACCAAGGCGCCAGTAGAGCACCACCGTAAACTTCTACGCCTAATTGGACATAACCTTTTCTATTTAATTCCGGTTGTGGTTTAACTTTTAAACACGGGCTATCGGTATGCGCGCCCAGCATACGAATGCCAGTATTTAACAAAGGTTTTTTGCCGTATATAAAAGCAATAATCGACGAATCATTACGCTGCACAAAATAACGATTTCCCGCCTGCAAATTCCAGGCAGCTGATTCAGATAATTCTTCAAATCCCGCCGCGAGTAATTGAGCAGCAATAGATTGTGACGCGTGAAAAGGCGTTGGAGATGCCTGAATAAAATTTAATAATTGGTTGTTGAAATCAGATTGCTCTAATAATGCTGACATACATTCTCTCCTGCTATGTTCTCAACTACAGTATTTGAGGCCTAATGCGCTCGCGCTTTTTCCACGACACTGAATCGCGTAAGTACACGGGCTGAGCATCCAAAATAGACATGGTTTGACCGCGCTGAAAAGCGTCTACCGCCAAGCTGAGAATATCTTTTGCATTGGGGTGAACATTTTGTACTAATCGCGCAGGAACAATGGTTTGCAAATCGGCGTAATGCCAGCCGGGGCCTATGGCCACAAAATGGTTGTTCAATGCGACAATTATTTCTTGCTCGCAAGCATCGGCAGGTTTCATTACAAACTCGTCGCTGAGCGCTAAAGCATCAGTGCTAAATAGACCCCAATAAATTTCATCCATTCGAGCATCTAAAGTCACTAATATTGGTAAAGAAGAATCTGGATTTTCAGATAAAAAACCTTGCGCCATTGCCTGTAACGTGGAGATAGGAATAACAGGTAAATTTGCGCCAAACGCCAAGCCTTGAACCACCCCCATACAAATACGCAAACCCGTGAAAGAACCGGGGCCACGACCGTAAGCAATAGCATCTAATTCTTGCAGACGACAATTCGCTGCACTCAATATTTCATCCACCATGGGTAATAAACGCTGGGTGTGACTTTTGGCCGCAAGTTCAAAAATATGACTCGTTACGCCATCAATAGACAAGGCGACTGAACAGGCATCGGTGGAGGCATCAAGTGCTAGAATTTTAGTCATGAATAACCAGTGATTTTAAAAATTTCGATAAAAAAATAGGCTCACTGGGAGCCTATTCTGTTTTATATCATTGCAACACCTAGCTCAACACTGTCAGCAACTGCTTGCGAATTGCATCCACACTGCCTACGCCATCAATACGGGTATAAACCGGCGCATTCTTTTTTCCTTCTGCAACTAATTTTTGGTAAAAACCAACAAGGGGTTTAGTTTGCGAGTGATATACCGTTAAACGCTTACGCACAGTTTCTTCATGATCATCCGGGCGTTGAATTAAAGGCTCGCCAGTAATGTCATCATGACCTTCAACTTTAGGTGCATTGTGCAATACGTGATACACACGCCCAGAGGCTTCATGAACACGGCGACCACTTAAACGAGCAACGATTTCTTCATCAGCCACATCAATTTCAATCACGTGATCAATACTCACACCCGCTTCCAGCAAGGCTTCGGCTTGGGGAATTGTGCGTGGGAAACCATCAAACAAAAAACCGTTGTTACAATCGCTTTGCAAAATGCGTTCTTTAACCAATGCAATAATCAAATCATCTGATACTAAGCCACCCGCTTCCATGATGTCTTTGGCTTGCAAACCCAATGGGGTTCCCGCTTTTACCGCAGCCCGTAACATATCGCCGGTAGAAATTTGGGGAATGCCAAACTTCTCCATAATTAGCTGCGCTTGGGTACCTTTACCTGCACCGGGTGCGCCTAACAAAATCACTCTCATTACGGATTGCTCCTCAAAATTATTGTAGCCTTTAGGTGTTAAGTCGCCTTAACCCGTAGGTCATCTATAGTGCTAACGCGCGCATCATGGCGCTTATAAAAAGGCGTTAGGTTACACGCCCAAGCCACCAATCACAACCTTAAGCCCGAGATCGTGGCGATACAAAGGACCAGTGAGAACAGGAAACTTGTGGTTTGTGCAATATTTACACATAAAGGAGGCGCGCTTAAATTATTTTGTCCTATTAAGATTGTAATTGGAGAGTTTACATCCTACAATTTGCGCAATAATGACAATGATGAGGGTGCCATGATGGGTTCCAAAGTAGAATTGGATGAGTACGACCGCAAAATTTTGCGCGCTTTGCAGGAGAATGCAGACTTCTCAATGGCGGATTTGGGCAACCTTATAGGTCTCTCTCATACACCTTGCTGGCGTCGCTTAAAACGCCTTGAAACGGAAGGGGTAATTCGCGGCAAGGTAACACTTTTAGATTCAAAGAAAATTGATCTTGGGGTGCGTGTACATGCTTTTGTCACTGCTAAAAATCACGATGAAGAAGCCCTGAGCGATTTTGAAGCGGCTGTGCAATCCATACCTGAAATTGTTGAGTGCTACTCAACCAGCGGCGATAAAGATTACATATTGCAGATAGTGATTAATAGTGTGGAAGAGTACGAACAACTCTTGCGTAAGACTCTGCTCAAACTCCCGAATGTTGGCAGCATTCACTCCACCTTTTCGCTTAAACAGATTAAGTACACCACGCAATTGCCTATTTAATTCATTGCAATTAACTCATTGTGATAGTTACAAAAAAGCCCCCAACTCTTGCGAGTTGGGGGCTTTTTTATTGTTGCGATAACCTAAACAGTAAATCGTCTTAAGGTATCGCGTAAACCAGACGACAGCTGACTTAAACGTTGGCTGGCTTGCGCGGTGTAGTTCGCTCCCTCAGACGTGGTCAGCGCTAGTTGATTAATTTCTACTAAATTCTTGTCTATTTCTGCCGTCACACTGCTCTGCTCTTCTACTGCAGTGGCTATTTGGATGGCCATATCGGTAATTTCTTGCACCGCAGCACCAATACCCGATAACGATTCGCCCGCATCATTCGCAGAATTGACCGCTTCATTGGTCATGGTGGCACTTTCATTCATACCTATCACGGCGTGTTGCACACCCTGTTGTAACTTACTCAGCATGCCTTGAATATCCGCTGTAGACTGTTGAGTTCGGCTTGCTAAAGTACGTACTTCATCCGCCACAACCGCGAAGCCGCGCCCTTGTTCGCCAGCACGAGCCGCTTCTATCGCCGCATTTAATGCGAGCAAATTGGTTTGTTCTGCAACGCCGCGAATCACATCAATCACCGAGGTCACGTTCTTCGCTTCATCTTCCAGCTTAACGATGGACTGTGCAGTTTGCGTAACATGAGCGGATAAACCTTGCACATGTTTAACGGCGAGACGAATTCGATCCTGCCCCTGATCAGTAATGCGATTGGCATCCTTGGTGCTTTGCGCGGTGTTGCCTGTGTTGCGCGCCACTTCCTGAATTGCCATCGTTAACTCGTTAACGGCCGTTACCACCATGGTGATAGCGTTGCACTGCTCATCTGCTGCGCGCTGCCCCTTGCTGGAAATAACTAATAACTCTTCTGCTGCACTGGAAACTTCATTGGTATTACTGCGAACATCTTTAATAAGGTGTTGAAGCTGATCCATAAAGCGATTTACGTGACCGGCCAACTCGCCCAATTCATCATCGCGGTCAACTTTAAGGCGAATCGTCAAATCCCCATCGCCCGCTGCAATATTTTTAATTCGATCGCTAATTTCTTTAATAGGCACTGTCACCAATAAAGGCAAGAAGAAGGCTGCTGCAAGTGTTGTTAGAATCCCGACGACCAACAGCACCAATAACTGCTGAGCAATAGAATCGCTACTGGCTTCAATTTCAGCTGTAAATTCATCGACATGGGCTAAGCGCCGTTCTTCCAGTTCATCCAAAAAGCTTCTTGCTTTTGAAAAAGCTGAAAAGCCTTCGCCTAAAGAACGATCCGTTAAACTGATGCGCGTACTTTCATCTGCACTGCTTGCACTTTGCACAATAGATTCAGAAATACGCTGCCAATTTTGCAGATAGCCTAAAAACTCCTCGCGCTCTGCTTGAGTAGCAGTATCTGAAATTTCAATTGATTTCAGGGTACGCTCGTGAGCTTGTTCGAGGTTATCTTTGTGTTCTTTAAGATAAGTAGCAGACTGTTGTGAACTGAGATTGGGAGAAAGTAATGCACGCTCTGCGATTAGCGCTTGATATAAATCGCGGTCTGCCTGAATCAAGAGCTGAATCTCTGGAAGATTCACTTTCGCGATGGTCTTTGCATTCCCTGCTAAAAGGCCGCTTGACCGCACCGAGTAAAGACCCACATACAAAAATAATACAACTAACAAAATTAATGGGATACCCAATTTCCACCGAAACGAACTATTTGCGTACCAAGCCATTTTCTCCCCCATCCCTTTTATTGGATTATCAATATCGTTGTTAGAGCTTAGTACATATTATGCAAATGACCCTTTCCAAATTGAAACTTTTATCCATGACATTTTTTTTGGATGCAATACACCATATTGCGCCCTGGAATTTGGTTAAAAGGGACGCACTATGATTATTTATGCAGCTTCACGCTGACTTTAATGAGCCGTTGGTTTTTCATGGATAGCACGACAAATTCAACCTGCCCAAGTCTCACTCTATCGCCTACGACTGGTTGACGGTATTTGCTGAAGATATAACGCGCAATACTCCAGTTTGCCATGTCGGGCGGTACCGGAAAGTTATAGACCATACTCAAATCCGCCAATTTAGCGCGGGATGTAAGTACAAACTCCCCGAAAAATGCCTGTACCGACAAGCGTTCATTTTCTTGCATACCCACCAATACTTTATCGAGCGATTCCAGTTCACTTGGTAAGCTCAACAAAAAAACATGATCATCCGCTAAAAAATTTTGCTCTGGCTCCAAGGCCACTGGATTGCCATCGCGCAACAAACACAATAACTGAACTTTATTTGGCAAATGCAGGTTACCAACAGTGCGCCGCAACGCTGGGCTGCCCTCCGCTAATTTATAACCCACAAACTCATGCCCGGCTTGCCCTGGCATTCCCAATTCAACCCGCTGAACGCGAGAGCTACTAGTAGGCACATTCAGATTAAGCCAGCGCGCCATAGGGCCAACTGTCCACCCTTGCACCACCAATGAAATTAGAACAATAAAGAAGGCAATATTGAAAAAGAAATTCCATTCCGGTACGCCTGCTAGCCAAGGGAACATCGCTAATACAATGGGCACCGCACCGCGCAAACCCACCCAACTGATAAAGGTTTTTTCTTGCCACGAAAACTGAAAAGGCAGTAAACAAAGCCATACTGCTAATGGCCGAGCAACAAACATTAATACAACGGCAACCAATAAGGCACTAGAGGCGTACTCAATTAACTTATGCGGTAACACCAATAAGCCCAACATCAAAAACAAACTAATTTGCGCCAACCACGCAATGCCATCATGAAATCGCTGAATATTTAAAAGACCGCGCGAAACCCGATTACCCACCATCAAACCCGCTAGATACACCGCCAGAAAACCGCTGGCATGCATCACGGCCGCTAACCCATAGATAAATACACCACCAAAAAGTGCTAGCAGCGGATACAACCCCGGGCTAAGTTGCAAGCGCTCTACCGCATAGGCAAGAAATCGCCCTCCCAAAATTCCAACGACAGTTCCTGCGCCCATTTCCCATGCAAAATCGCCCAACATCAACCAACTAAAATTGGGCTGCTTGGTGATCATGACTTCAACCAACATGATGGTAAGGAATACCGCCATAGGGTCATTAAGGCCAGACTCAATTTCCAGCGTGGCACCCACACGAGATTTCAGTGCAAGCCCTTGCATAGTCAATACCGAAAAAACCGCAGCGGCATCGGTAGATCCTACAATCGCGCCTAATAAAAGGCCATGTACCCAAGACAAACCTAGAATCCAGGCAGCGAGCGCACCGCAGACACCTACAGTAATAACCACACCTAAAGTGGCAAGCGAAAGTGCTGGCCGTAAGCCCACACGAAAAAGATGAATTTCTGTACGCAAGCCGCCATCAAACAAAATCACAGCCAACGCCAAAGTACCCATGAAGTAAGCAGCTTTTACATTTTGAAACTGCAGGCCTAAAAAGCCATCGTCACCGGCCAACATGCCAATAATCAAAAAAACCAGGAGGATGGGCATGCCCATACGCGGGGAAAGGGTGCTGGCGAGAATGCTGATCACAAACAGCGCGCCGCCAAACAATATGAGTTGGTTCAGTACATCCATCAACAAACCCTGTAAAAACAATCAATTAATTCAACATTTTTGGGATATTACTACAATCATAGCTAATAGATATCACCCGCTTTAAATAATTGCGGCGCACGCCTAATCGCAGCCTTTTGTTCTTGAGAAGCACAAATACTGCTATGATCCGCACCATTATTTCTCCTATTAAGTTGTCCTCATGCTCAATAACTCTGCACTGCAACAATTAGCTCAATTAAAAACCAATCTGGTCGCTCAAAAGGATATTGCTCAAGGCACAGTGCGCAGTACCACAAAGCGTTTTGGCTTTGTACTTTTGGATGATGGCCGCGAAGCATTTCTCGACCCAGAGCAAATGTTGCGGGTATTACCCGATGACCGTGTTGAAGTGGAAATTACCACCAATAGCAAAGATCAACTGGAAGCCAAATTAGACAAGTTGCTCAGCAGCTCACTCACTGAATTCGTGGGCCGTTACGTCAATAAAGGTAATAACTTTTTCGTTGAGCCGGATGTCTTCAATTTCACTCGCTGGCTGTTTGTGCCACCACAAGATCGCAAAGGATTAAATGTTGACGACCTCGTGCGCTGCACCGTTTCTCGCCACCCGTTTAGCGACGGCAAAGCCCAAGTAAAAATGCTTGCACGTTTGGGTAAACCGGATGAGCCCGGCATTGAAAATCGTTACACACTGGCAAAATTCCAATTGCCCAATGAGTGGACCGCGCCCGCACAAAACCAAGCCAGCAGTATTAATTGGTCACCCTTGGTATTTGATAACGGTGAGCTGGATTTAACCCACCTGCCCTTCGTAACTATAGATTCTGAAAATACGCGCGATATGGATGATGCGATTTATATCGTAACTAATGAAAACGGTTGGGAATTAATCACGGCGATTGCCGACCCCAGCAAAAAAATTGATATTGGAAGCCCGCTTGAATTATCGGCGCGGGAACGCGCTGCCACTGTGTATTTGCTTGGGCAATCTATTACCATGTTGCCCTCTGAGTTATCGCACGACACTTATTCACTCATTCCAGAAAAAAAGCGCCCTGTTCTGATCTGCAAAATGCAAATTTCACTCAATGGTGAAATTACCGGCTATGAATTTGCAGAAGCACAAATTCGCTCGCAACATAAATTAAGTTACCAAGCCGTTGCCGATGATTTGAATGGTGTAAAAACCTTAAGCGATGCCGGTTTTACTGTAAGCGATGACATTAAAACACTTCTAACAACGCTGCAGAAATTTGCGCAAGTGCGTGCGGAATATCGATTGCAGAACACTTTGGTGATGGATGAGCGGCCGGATTATTTTTTCATCCTCAACGATCAGAAAAAAATTGATCACGTAGACAAGCGTGAACGCAATATTGCTCATCGCATGATTGAAGAAGCTATGTTGGTCACCAATATTTGCGCAGGCGAACTGTTTGTGAAAAATCCCGGCTACGGTATTTTCTCATCGCACATTGGGTTTCGTGCTGAGCGCTTGAATGATGCGATTAGCTTAATCACTGAAGACCGCCCCGATTTAATTGAAGCTGGTTTAACAGCGAGCGATTTAGCACAGCTGGGTAAATTCCAGCAGTTAATTAAAGAGTTGCGCACCAACCCCAACAACAACCCTAAAAATGCGCCCTTGTTGTCACTCTTACAACGCATGCTACAAGCGGGCTCATTATCCTTTGAACATATTCCTCATTTTGGTTTAGGTTTTAATGCGTATGCCATGGTGACCTCACCCATTCGTCGCTACAACGATTTTTACAATCACCTCGCCATTAAACGTATTTTGCGCGGCGAACCTGCGATTGAATTAGATAACGCCGCTTTAGCAAAGCAACTACAAGAACAATTAAATCTAGGACGCCAAGCGTGTCGTTATTTGGAACTCTGGCTGCAATCACAATTTATGACGCAACAGATTGATACGCTCCACACCGGCACTATTGCGCTCGTCAATTCCAATGGCATAGGTGTTCGCCTGGATGACTTAGGTATTGAAGGTTACGCCATGCTCGCACCACGCGATGGCGATGTCAAAGCCCAATTCGATTCGCGCCGTTTAAGTTTAACAATTGAAGGCAGAACTTATCGCCTGGACGAAAAAGTACACGTACTGGTAAAAGAAGTGGATGTCGTGAAGCGCAAAATTGCATTTGAAGTGGTGGATCAAGAAACTGCTGATCGTTTGAGTGCTTGGTTGTAAGGTACTAAACAATTTAGAAGTGAATCGTCATCCTCGCGCAGCGGGGATCCAGCTCTTCAAACCAACTTGATGAGAGAAAAACTGGATCCCCCTGCGCGAAGATGACGATTTCCCTATTTAAGAAATTCACACAAACGTGTTCATAGCATGAGCAAAAGCTACTGGCTCTTCAAAGCCGAACCTCATATTTACGGTATTGACCACCTCAACGCCGCGCCGAAAAAAATTGGGCGTTGGGATGGCATTCGCAATTACCAAGCCCGTAACTTTTTGCGCGATCAGGTTGCGGTTGGCGATGACGTATTTATTTATCACAGTAGCTGCAAAAACGTCGGTATTGTCGGCACCGCAAAAATCGTAAAAGCGGCCTACCCTGACCCCACTCAATTTAATTCAGAAAGCGATTATTACGATTCTAAATCCACCCCCGAAAACCCACGCTGGGTTTCGGTGGATATCCAAGTTACCCAAACCTTCCCTCGCCTTATTCCTCTCGCCGATATTAAAGAGCAGCCCGCTTTAGCGCACATGGTGCTGATAAAACAAAGCCGCTTATCTACGCAGCCTGTAACAAAAGCAGAATGGGATTATATTTTACAAATGATTTAAGGTGCCCTAACGCTGATGAAATTTATCCCCTGCACGTACGAAGAACACGCAACTACAATACTTGCAATATTCAACTACGCTATTGCCACTTCAACTGCACTCTATGATTACGAACCGCGCAATTTAGAAACTATTAAAACCTGGTTCGACAATAAAATACGTTTACACTTTCCTGTTATCGGCATTGTTGACGAGAATAATCAATTCATGGGGTTTGCTACTTACGGAACGTTTCGCGCTGGCGCAGGCTTCAAATATAGCGTTGAACATTCGGTTTATTTAGACCCGGCACATTTGGGCAAAGGCTTGGGTAAAAAACTTATGATTGAACTCATTCGTGTCGCAAAAACGCAAGGAATACACACCCTCATTGGCTTTATTGATATGGAGAATACCGGCAGCATTGCACTGCATGAAAAATTGGGTTTTGTACACGCAGGTACCATTAAGCAAGCAGGTTATAAATTTGAAGACTGGCGCGATTGCGGCTACTACCAACTTTTGCTCGCCATGCCAGAACAACCCCACGAAAATTAACAATAAAAAAAGCCGATCACTGGATCGGCTTTTTTGTTTCAGCAGTTTATCCGCAGAAAATTATTCCCACTCAATAGTCGCTGGTGGTTTGCTCGATACATCGTAGCAAACGCGTGATACTCCAGAGATTTCATTAATGATGCGGCCAGACACTTTCTCCAGCAATTCGTAAGGCAAGTGCGCCCAACGTGCAGTCATAAAGTCTACGGTTTCTACTGCGCGTAACGAAATTACCCATGAGTAACGGCGGCCATCGCCTACTACGCCAACAGATTTAACGGGCAAGAACACCGCGAAGGCTTGTGATGTTTTGTGGTACCAGCCAGATGCATGTAACTCTTCTAAAAAGATGGCATCAGCTTCACGCAAAATGTCGGCGTATTCTTTTTTCACTTCACCGAGAATACGCACACCTAAACCTGGACCGGGGAATGGATGACGGTAAACCATGTCGTAAGGCAAACCTAACTCCAATCCAATTTTGCGCACTTCATCTTTAAACAATTCGCGCAGTGGCTCAACCAGTTTGAACGCCATATCCTCAGGTAAACCGCCTACATTGTGATGCGATTTAATCACATGAGCTTTACCGGTTTTTGCAGCAGCTGATTCAATAACATCGGGGTAAATAGTGCCTTGTGCCAACCATTTAACATCTTGTAATTTGGTAGCTTCTACATCGAACACATCAATAAAGGTACCGCCGATAATTTTGCGCTTTTTCTCTGGATCGTTTTCGCCTTTGAGATTATTTAAGAATTGATCTTGCGCATCCGCACGAATAACTTTTACGCCCATATTTTTGGCGAACATATCCATCACTTGATCGCCTTCGTTTTTGCGCAACAAACCGTTGTCTACAAATACACAGGTGAGTTGTGAGCCAATCGCTTTATGCAAAAGCGCAGCAACCACAGACGAATCCACACCGCCAGAAAGGCCGAGCAACACTTTATCCGTACCGACTTGTTCGCGCACTTTTTTGATGGCGTCTTCAACAATATTAGCGGGCGTCCATAAAGGTTCACAACCACAAATATTCAAAATGAAGTGTTCGTAAATACGTTGACCTTGCAATGTATGAGTGACTTCAGGATGGAACTGCACACCATAGAGCTTTTTGGCTTCGTCATACATGCCTGCGATAGGACATGAAGGCGTTGATGCAAGAATGCTAAAACCAGCTGGCATTTTGGTAACTTTGTCGCCGTGGCTCATCCACACATCTAGCAATGCGCTGCCATCAGCATCCACATGATCTTTAATATCTTTGAAGATCGCGCTATCACCTAAAACTTTAACTTGTGCGTAACCAAACTCGCGAACATTTGAACCTTCAACCGCACCGCCCATTTGCTCGGCCATGGTTTGCATACCGTAGCAAATACCAAATACCGGCACACCTAAATCAAACACGGCTTGCGGTGCGCGCGGTGAATTAGCTTCATGAACAGATTCAGGGCCACCCGCGAGAATAATGCCTTTGGGGTTGTAGGCACGAATTTCGTCATCGCTCATATCCCAAGCGCGAATTTCAGAGAAAACACCAATCTCACGCACACGGCGTGCAATCAATTGAGTGTATTGCGATCCGAAATCCAAAATAAGAATTCGCTGTGCGTGAATATCGTGAGTCATGCTGAGTCCTGAAGATAAATAAAATGAAATTCTTTAAATAAAAAACTCGGGCGCACCCGAGTTTTTACGTCAATCATGTACGAAGAAGTTACCTTCCACCAATCGGGTAATTAGGCGCTTCTTTCGTAATCTGCACATCATGTACGTGGCTTTCGCCCATGCCAGCAAAAGTTACACGGACAAACTCTGGTTTGGTGCGCATGGTTTCCAAATCCTGGCAACCGGTGTAACCCATCGCTGAGCGCACGCCGCCCATCATTTGGTGAATAATGGCGGTTAATGCGCCTTTATAAGGAACGCGACCCTCAATACCTTCTGGCACTAATTTTTCTGCGCCAGCACTGGCATCTTGGAAATAACGGTCAGATGAACCTTGCGTTTGCGCCATTGCACCTAAGGAACCCATACCGCGATAAGCCTTATAGGTACGGCCTTGGTAAAGTTCAACTTCTCCTGGCGCTTCTTCAGTACCGGCAAACATAGAGCCCATCATTACACAGTGAGCACCAGCAACTATTGCTTTGGCAATATCACCAGAGTAACGAATACCGCCGTCGGCAATTGCAGGAACGCCAGTCCCTTTAAGTGCAGCTACTACGTTAGCAATCGCTGAAATTTGTGGAACACCTACACCGCTTACAATACGAGTGGTACAAATTGAACCAGGGCCGATACCGACTTTAACTGCATCTGCACCGGCTTCAACCAATGCCAAAGCTGCTGCGCCAGTGGCGATGTTGCCGCCAATCACTTGTACATCGGGGTATTTGGTTTTAATGGCACGCACGCGATCCAATACATTTTTGGAATGACCGTGAGCAGTGTCAACCACCAGCACATCCACACCCGCTTCAACCAGTGCATCTACGCGTGCATCGGTATCGCGGCTGGTGCCAACACTTGCACCTACACGCAAACGGCCTTCGGGGTCTTTACAGGCCATTGGGTATTTTTCGGCTTTGTTGATATCTTTTACGGTAATCAAACCGCGCAACTCAAACGCATCGTTCACGACCAGCACTTTTTCAATGCGGTGTTTGTGCAATAAGTTGCGCACTTCTTCCGATGTCGCACCTTCTTTAACAGTCACAAGTTGCGACTTGGGCGTCATAATTCTGGAAACGCTGGAATCAAGATTGGTTTCAAAACGAACATCGCGCCCCGTAACAATGCCGACCAAGTCGCCATTTTGCATAACCGGTACGCCAGAAATATTATTTTTACGGGTTAAGGCGATCAATTCACGAACGGTTGCATCAGACTCGATAGTAATAGGGTCTTTCACTACACCAGCCTCAAACTTCTTAACAGCGCGCACTTCAGCGGCTTGCTCTTCAATCGACATGCTTTTATGAATAATGCCAATACCGCCATCTTGCGCAATCGCAATCGCCAAACGCGCTTCTGTTACGGTATCCATCGCGGCTGAAATTAAGGGGATGTTCAACTGAATTTTGCGGGTCAGCTGGGTTTTGAGTGACACGTCTTTTGGTGTCACATCGGAGAACCCGGGAACCAATAAAACATCATCAAACGTGAGCGCTTCTTCAGCAATTCGCAACATACCAACCTCTGGAAAGGGGAACTAAAATAATCGCGGAATTATAAACACTTAGCCCACATGGGTAAACATAAAACACAATAGCTTGTGGTAATCGCCCCAGTAAATTCAAGCTATCCGATTTCACCCATATCCCCTAAAATGCTGCTCATGAGCACATCTGACCTTTTTAGCACTCCACCCGAACCCCCTTTTCTCTCTGAACAAAAAGTCATTGAGCGAGAGGTTATTAGCGTTACCCAACTTAATCGCCGCGCCAAGCAGCTGTTAGAAACTAATATGCCTCTACTTTGGGTTGAGGGAGAGCTTTCCAATGTCTCGATTCCCTCTTCTGGTCATTGGTACTTCACGCTAAAAGATAGCGATGCTCAAGTGCGCTGTGCCATGTTCCGCAACCGAAATATGGCGGTTCGTTTTAAGCCGCAGCAAGGTCAACATGTGTTAATTCGTGCCCGCGTTAGCTTGTATGAAGGCCGGGGCGACTACCAGATAATCGCCGAACACATGGAAGAAGCCGGTGCCGGTGCATTGCAACGCGCATTTGATGAACTCAAAATTAAACTGGCAAACGAAGGCTTATTCGATCCACAGTTTAAAAAAGTGCTGCCGCCATTACCCAAACACATAGCCGTAATCACATCGCCCACAGGGGCGGCGATTCGCGATATTTTAAATGTTCTGGAGCGACGCTTTCCCAGCATCCCGGTAACCGTTATCCCTGTGGCCGTACAAGGTAAAGAAGCGGCACCGCAAATTGTGAAAGCCATTACCCTTGCCAACTGTGCCGGATTGTTTGATGTGGTCATTCTTGGACGCGGCGGCGGCTCTCTAGAAGATTTATGGCCGTTTAATGAAGAGACTGTTGCCCGGGCGATCTTCGCCAGCGATTTACCCATCGTTAGCGCTGTGGGTCATGAAGTCGATTTCACCATTGCCGATTTTGTCGCGGATCTACGCGCACCAACACCTTCTGCCGCTGCAGAACTCATCACACCCGACGGCGAAGACTGGCTCGATAAATTTATTGGCTTTGAAGTGTTACTCGAAGAAGCCATGGCGAGAAAAATTAATCATTTGCAGCAAAAACTGCAATGGTTGCGCTCGCGCTTGCGTCACCCCAAAGATAAGTTAGAACAGCAATCGCAGCGCTGCGACACCTTGGAAATGCGATTAAAAAATGCGCTTCACAAATCGCTAACGCACTACAAGAATCGCTTGCATACCTTAGTTATTCGCCAAAAGCCGCATCATCCACAGGCACGTTTACTCCAACTCACCCAAAGATTCCAACTGGCGCAGCAAAACCTGATCAAAGCCCAATCGCAAACGCTGATTCAAAAACGTCAGGGTTTTAATGAAGCTGTGCGTATGTTAAATACCCTTAACCCACTGAAAACACTCGAACGAGGTTACTCTTTGAGTACGATGGGTGAATCACAAACTCCGGTTACCAATAGCCAACAGCTCTCCCCCGGCGACAAGGTTAAAACGCGAGTCGCAAAAGGTGAGTTTATTGCCGTAGTAGAAAGTGTAAAACCTGAATTGCCCTAGCAGTTTATGCCATGTATATTGACGACTTTCTTGTCGGGGCGCCTTGATAATCCGTGGATTATACGAAGGCTGAGATGGATTCGGTCCAACCCGTAGAACCTGATCAGGTTGAGACCTGCGGAGGGAACAAGGTATCTATGGGTTTGCCCAGCCTCGTTCCCATCCCGCCTCAACGCAACACCTTCGAGGCGTAATGACCCACACAATTCCAAACAATATTGCAATTGCCGGCGCTGGTTTGCTGGGGCGCTTACTTGCTTGGCAACTGCTGCAAGCCAATTGCAAAGTAACGTTGTTTGAAGCGGGAAGCTTTACACCTGATGCGCCACAAACCCATCGCGCCGCCGCGTTTACTGCAGCGGGAATGATTGCACCGCTCAGCGAGGCCGTTGTGTCTGATGAAGGTGTTTATCGCATGGGCCAATTTGCGTTGCAGCGCTGGCCTCAGTGGTTATCAACATTGCAAACTCAAATAGCACCGCTTTTTTTTCAGCATGGCAGTTTAGTAATCGCTCATCCTCAAGATATCAGCGAGCTGGATCAATTTGAGCGCGAGCTACAATTCGTAATTCCCCAATGCAAAACGTATCACCGTGTTAACCAACATCAAATTCAAGAATTAGAGCCAGATCTAAACCCACATTTCGCCCAAGGTTTATTTCTCGCCGAAGAAGGCCATGTTAATAATCGCGAATTATTAGATACACTGCTTAGCGAAATTTCATTACTCGGCGCAGCACTACACGAATTCACACAGGTGGATGTAGCTGCAAATAAAATCACTACCGAAACCAGCGAAGAAGAATTTGATCTGGTTATTGATTGCCGTGGTGTTGGTGCAAAAAAACAACACCCGCAACTGCGTGGCGTGCGTGGCGAAACCTTACATGTTGAAACCAAAGAAATTCAATTGCAGCGCCCAGTGCGATTAATGCACCCACGCTACCAACTTTATGTTGTGCCGAAAGCTAACAACCGTTTTATTATCGGTGCTACACAAATTGAAAGCGAAGATCGCTCACCCGTTACATTACAATCATCGCTTGAATTAAGCAGCGCACTTTATACGCTGTCGCCCGCTTTTGCCGAAGCGCGCATTATTGAAATGGATGTAAATTTACGCCCTGCCTACATGGATAATTTACCCAAAGTGATTATTCAAGATGGTTTGATCACCGCGAATGGATTATTCAGGCATGGTTATTTATTAGCGCCTGCAGTGGTGGAAAATGTATTGGGGCATATTTTCCAGAAAGATGAAAAGATTTTTAATGAATTGCTTAACAGTTAAATACAAAATGCTTTATACGGGGAGTCGTCATCCTCGCGCAGCGGGGATCCAGCTGTTAAAAAAACAAAAAATCAAAGGCTGGATCCCCGCTGCGCGAGGATGACGACTCCCTACTAAAATGGGTATCTTTTAACGCTTACGATTCCCTATTAAATTGAAATTTTTTGAACGCAACGCGTCTAAATAAATACGACTAGAAATATGATCAACATCAGCCTAAACAACGAACCAAAACAAATCGCAAGTGCCACGCTCTTAAGCGATGCCCTTATACAATGGGGCTTCGGCGAAATTAAAATCGCCGTCGCCATTAACAGCGAATTCGTGCCCCGCTCTACTTATACAGATCGCCAACTTCAAGATGGCGATCAAATCGATATAGTTAAGCCCGTTGGAGGCGGCTAGCCATGAGTTTTATACCTACCCTACCTGCAAAAGACTTCACACTGTATGGCGAAACCTTTTCAAGCCGTTTTTTATTGGGCACCGCGCTCTATGCATCGCCACAGTTAATGCGCGATTCCATTATTCAATCGCGTGCAGAAATCGTCACATTAGGATTGCGCAGGCAAAACCCTAACGACCGATCAGGCGATGCAATCTGGAACTTTATTAAAGAAAGCGGCTGTCGTTTATTACCAAATACCGCCGGTTGCAAATCCGTTAAGGAAGCGGTGACACTGGCAGAAATGTCGCGTGAAATTTTTGATACAGATTGGATTAAGTTAGAAGTTGTGGGAGACGACTACAATTTACAGCCAGACCCTTTTGGTTTGGTTGAAGCTTCTGAAATTCTTATAAAAAAGGGCTTTAAGGTTTTACCTTACTGCACAGATGATTTAATTCTCTGCAAGCGTTTAGTTGATGTAGGTTGCGAAGTGCTGATGCCATGGGGTGCCCCTATTGGAACCGGTCAAGGTTTATTAAATCGTTATAATTTACGCACCTTGCGCGAACGAATTAAAGATATACCGATGATTATTGATGCAGGATTAGGAGCGCCATCGCAAGCTGCTGAAGCAATGGAAATGGGATTTGATGGAATATTATTAAATACAGCGGTAGCCAAAGCACACAATCCGCCACTTATGGCCGAAGCATTTGCCGATGCGATTGATGCAGGTAGAAAAGCTCACAACGCGGGCTTAATGCAAAAACGTCAAACGGCAAGCCCAAGCACTCCCACTATTGGTCAGCCCTTCTGGCATCAACAATAATTCCTATCAATGCGCTTAGTGAATCACCTGCTTTACTTGCTCAAGCGCATTTAATAAAACTCGTTCAATCTCGATTGCTTTGCAATCTCCTGACTCCACATAAAGTTGCATCATGCGATACAATCGCTGCAAGTGGAAAATAATTTCCTGCTGTTGCACGTGTGCTTTTTCTATTTTTCGATAGGCATCTTTATCACTTGTAATATCAACATTGCGCAACCATTCGCACAGCTCCGGATTCAACACACCAGATCCTTTTACGGAAGTAGAAAGATGCAACATGGCGGTTTGCAGCGAATGCAAATGCCTATCACCGTGTATAAAACCCAGAGATAATAAACTATCACGAAAAGTTTCAAACCAACTTAGCAAGCGAGTTCTTTCGCACAACAAATCTTCCATAAATGCCGCAAGCCCATCATCTTGAACAACATTTTTAAAAGGCATTTCACTGCGTCTCCAAATGGCCGCTAAAATTTCATCATGACGATAAAAGTAAGCTTGAGCATTCATCTGGATAACAGGAATAACATCGCGCCAGGTAAGATGTTGGTGCTTAAAACGATTATGGTATATAGCAATAATAGAATCTGCTAAAGCAACAATTTTACCTGCATAATTAAGTTCGCTTTCCACCTTCCCTTCAGGGTAGCCAGTGCCATCGCAGCGTTCGTGATGTTCATACACTGCTTCAATAACATTCCCTGACATAGCTGGCATTTGCTTTAACAGTAAAGCGCCAATCAACACATGCTCCTGAATGTGCCGCCAATCATCTGAAGATAGATCTGTTTTTTTCTCAAGTACAAAGGCATTTAAATGCAACATGCCAATATCATGTGCAAGTGCCGCCAAAAAAACATGAGTGCAGCTCTCATCACTGAAATGCATTTCTTTTGCAATGACTAGCGAAAACCAGGAACAATAGAGAGTGCGTAAAAATAACTCCGGCATGGTGAACGCCATGATTGTTATTTTTTGTTGCAGTAAGGGAAAGTTGTCGTAAGCGTGGATATGGCTTTTTAGAATCGATGCAATATCTTGATGTTCATTGAGAGCGCTTAATAAATCATCGTGCTGCAAGACATCAATGAAACGCGCGCTCAATTGAGCCGAATCTAATATACGCTCAAAATGCACGCAATCTTCAAGCGGTTTTATGAGCTTGTGAGAATAAACAGCAGCAGCCACTTCTGCAGAAATAAGAGTACCTTGAGGAACAAGCAATAGATGCTGCGCGTTATAAATATTGGCACTAGCAAACACCTTACAATTGCTCGCAGCAGAAGCTAATCGCAAAACATACGCATCAGCAACCAGAGAATCATATACACGTACTTTATTATTGGTTATGAGTTTTAGCATTACCTACCCACACATCAGCGTTATATTAATTGCCTCCATGCCCAAACTGTCACAAGAGACAGCAACAAACTGTAACCCACTAAACTCGATGCCAAACGCGGCGCAAGCTGATAATTTATTGCCAAAACACCCGCAGAAATCATGGCCGGCATTGCTGCTTCCAGCACTACAACCTGCGCAGCCAAACCGTTAATACCCAAAAAGTGTAAAACTGTAAAAGCTAATAAAGGGGTTAAAAACAAAGCGGTTATCAAACCCGCTGCGAGTGGAGCAACTGTGTCGCGCTCCAAACGTAAACGCCATTGCAGGCCGACAGCAACCATAACAACTGGTACAAGTGTAGATGAAATTTTCTGTAATACACTCGAAAGCCAGTCTGGGAAGTGTAAAGGTAAAGTGATAAACGCCAACAAAAGCGCAATAAAAGGAGGGAAACTTATAATAACGCGAGCAAGGTTTTTCCAGGATGTTGAACCACCGCTGTAATACGCGGCAATAAAACTACCCAAAGTATTAAGCGCGATAAAGGTACCAAATTGGTCATACAGAATTGCATAGACCATTGCTTCCTTACCCAAAAATGCTTCAACCAAGGGAATACCTACAAAACCGGTATTCCCTAAAGGCACCGTTAGCATTAAAGCGCCCGTGACTGAACGGGACCAACCAGCACGATTAGCAACAACCCAAATAAATAAGGCACTGGCAAACATCATTAACCAAGCAAAAACAATGGGCAACAGCGCTCTTTTATCCAATGTTAAATGTTGGATTTCAAATAATACTAATGCTGGTAAAGCGACATAAATAACGTAAGTATTTAAGGAGGGTGCGAGCGAATCTGGCAGGCGTCGATCTTTTTGCAATAACAAACCAATTGCCAAGCAGATTAAAATAACCAATAAATTGCTCATACAGATAACTAAAACAAGAATTATTAAACAAACTAAAAGGCTCGTAAATTTTTATACTTACGAGCCTTTTATTATTTTTTGTTGGGGTGGGCATTTTCTAAACGGCGCTTTTTAATAAATTCACGCTGCGTGACTTTCTTTTTCTTCTCTGCGTAAGGGTTATCAGTAGTGCGATATTCAATACGAATAGGCGTACCGTGCAAATCCATAACGCGTCTAAAAGTCTTTTCCAAATACTTAGTGTAATGGCTTGGAATATCGGACGTTTGATTGCCGTGAATCACAACAATCGGTGGATTGTGTCCACCAGGATGCGCATAACGCAATTTAATACGGCGGCCTTGAATCATGGGTGGCTGATGCTCACGCACTGCATCTTCAAGGATACGAGTTAAGTAATTGGTAGAGAATTTATCGGTTGCAGACTGATAAGCTTCTTCAATCGATTTATACAGATTGCCCACACCCGTGCCATGTAACGCAGAAATAAAATGGATGGTCGCGAAATCAACAAAGCGTAAACGGCGCTCTAATTCTTTTTTCACATATTGTTTGTGAGATTCATCCAAACCATCCCACTTATTCAACGCAATAACCAAGGCGCGACCAGCTTCAATGGTTGAACCCATTAAATGTAAATCTTGTTCGACCACGCCTTCGCTAGCATCCATTACCAAAATCACAACGTTAGCATCGCTAATGGCTTGCATGGTTTTTACGATGGAAAATTTTTCTACCATCAAATCAATATTTTTACGACGACGAACGCCGGCGGTATCAATAATGGTGTAATTCTTTCCGAAGCGCTCATAGTTAATATAAATACTATCGCGCGTTGTACCTGGCTCATCGTAAACCACAACACGGTCTTCGCCGAGCAAACGATTTACCAAGGTAGACTTACCCACATTCGGGCGCCCTACCACCGCCATTTTAATACCTTTGGCAGTTTCAACTTGCTCGCCATCGGTAAACTCAGGAATTTCTGCCAGTATTTCTTCCATCATGGATTTCACACCGCGGCCATGAGTAGCCGTGGTTGCAAAAATTTCGCCCAAACCTAATTCATAAAAAGGCGCGAGCGCTATGTCAGGGTCCATACCATCAATTTTATTGGCAACTAAATAAGCTTTTTTATTATGCACACGCAAATGTTTTGCAATCATAATATCGGCAGGGTGCAAACCCGTGCGGCTATCCAGAATAAATAAAACAATATCCGCTTCTTCAATCGCCATAAGCGATTGACCTGCCATCATGCTATCAATGCCCTCTTCTTCACCACTGATACCACCCGTATCAATAACAATAAAACGGCGCTCTTCAAACGTTCCTTCACCGTATTTTCGGTCGCGAGTAAGGCCGGGGTAATCCGCAACCAGTGCATCACGGCTGCGCGTGAGGCGATTAAAGAGTGTGGATTTTCCGACGTTGGGGCGGCCGACAAGAGCAATAACAGGAATCATAATGAGTACATCAATTAATTAAAGAAGCAAAGCATGCCATCAATTCGTTTAAATAAAAAAGTAATACAAACAAAAATGACCATGCTACAAAAAAATCAACCACTTAAAGACCTCCCCTAAGAGTTGGGCTTTAAGTGGTTCGAATAAAATAGGTTCTAAAACTTACTTTTTAGTTTTAGCTGTAAAAGCCATAAGGCCTCCGCCGTTGCCATATACATACAGAATATTGCCATCTGTCAGCATAGGCGCTCGCACACCTTTGCGATCTACTTTATCGCGCGCGGCAAGTTCACCGTTTGATTGATTCAGTACGTGCATGTAGCCTTTAAAATCAACTACAGCAACATAATCACCAAAAACTTGTGGGCCACTTAAATGACGACGCAACAATTTTTCGTTTTGCCACAGCTGTTCACCAGAGGTAAGACTATAGGCGATAACTTTACCATCGCTTTGGCTTACAAATAATTTATCATCAGAAGCCGCCAGGTTTTCAGATGTAGAACCATCTACACCCCATACACTGCCACCGGTACCGCGAGCAACTGCAGCAATACGCCCTTGATAAGTACCTACAAATAAAATGCCGTCTTTGATTAAAGGACTCGCGTGAATATCAACCATGCGATCTAACTCTGAACGACCTTTGGGAACCGCCATACGCTGCTCCCATAAAATCAAACCATTGCTAGGGTTAAATGCCATTAAACGGCCATTGGCAAAACCTGCAAAGATTGCAGAATCAGTGACCACAGGAGCAGCCGAACCACGAAGGGTTAACACGGGCGGAGCATTTTCAAAAAACCACATGTCCGCACCAGTTTTTGCATCCAACACAATGAGCTTGCCGTTCATCGTTTGCACTGCAACTACTTGACCATTGGTTTGCGGTACAGAAGAGACTTCACCTTTCAATTGCTTACGCCACACTTGTTTACCATTGGTAGCAGAGAGCGCAATAACTTCACCCGCGTAATTACCGATGTAGAGAAAACCATCGGCGTAACTAATTCCACCCGTAATGCCGTGATTTAGATCTTTCTCTTTAAAGGAATAAACAATTTTACCTGCCCAGCCACCAATTTCTTTAGACACTTTTGTCGACCAAAGTTTTTTACCATTCTGACGATTTAAAGCGGTCACAACCCCTTCGTGATCAACGGTGTAAATTTTATCGCCATCAATTGCCGGAGTAAGTTGTGTCAATCCAATGCCTTGACCATTGCCAACGCCACGACTCCACACGGTGCTGAGTTTTGCTGTCGCTTTAAAACTTTCTAATTCCATTGGCTCTTGGCCAGTTTTTTTAGAAAAAAACGAACAGCCAGACAACAAAACGGCACAGAGCAATAAGCCCCATTTCAAGTGCCTCATTGTGCTTTCTCCATAACAGGAGATACGACTGGTGCCGTATCAGCAGATTTTAATTCGTCAGCTTTCATTTGCAGAACCATGGAACGCTCTTGATTTTGCGGGTCAGTTGTTTCCAATGCTTTTTTATAGGCCGTAGCAGCGGCTTCTCTATTGCCCTGCGCCTTCAAAATATCACCGCGTACTTCAGCATACTCTGATGCAAACGCTTTGCTTGGCTCTTCGGAAATTTGTGCTTGAGCTTCAGCATATGCTGCTTTTGCTACATAAACACGAGCCAGGCGCACACGCGCTAACTGCTCCGTAGCAACAGCAGGCTTTGAAGATAGAATCCATTGCAACTCAGTGACTGCTTTATCTAAGTTACCTGCATCAACTGCAGACTTAGCCAGATAAAAAGCCGCACCCTGTGCATATAAGCTTTTACCATTTTTTTCTTTTAATTCGTTTGCAATATGATCAGCATTGGTTTTATCTGCATCGCTTAGGGTTTTACCCTGCTCCACATTTAGTAACTTTATCAAAGTGTCATATTGTGAGGATGCTGATTCAGCCTTAACGCGTTGCTTGTCTTGCCATGCAGTCCACCCAAAATAAATAACCACCGCGGCTACTATCGCTGCGATAACAGTTTTGCCGTAATCTTTCCACCAGCGCTTTAATACTTCTAATTGTTCTTCTTCAGTTAAATGCGTGCTCACAATGAACTCCTAATGATTCATATCAATTTAAAATTTATACACAAGTTTTTAAAAAATTCGTTATTTCACTTAATAAAATTGTTTGCTGGGGTTGATCTTCGCGTAAAAATTTCACAACGGCAACCTGTTTGGCAACTTCATCTTCACCCAAAATTAACGCGATATCCGCCGTGCTCTTATCAGCCCTCTTTAATTGATTTTTAAAATTACCACCACCGCAATGGCTAATTACACGCAAATTGGGCAAGTGGGTACGTAAGTTTTCAGCAAGCTGAAAGGCTTCTTTTTGCACATTGCCTACTGCAACCACATACACATCGGCAATTTGCTCCAAGCCTTTGGGAATTGCTTCGACTGCTTGTAGCAATAATACCAGCCGTTCCAAACCAATACCAAAACCAACAGCGGGCGTTGATTTTCCGCCTAACTGTTCTACCAAATTATCGTAGCGCCCACCAGCACATACCGTACTTTGTGAGCCTAATTTATCGGTTACCCATTCAAATGCCGTTTTACCGTAATAATCTAAACCGCGCACTAAACGTGGATTAACTTGGTAGCTAACACCACCCGCATCCAATAAAGCTTTAAGCTGTTCAAAGTGCGCTTGTGAGGCTTCATCCAAATAATCCAACAACACGGGAGCGCCATCGAGCAACGCTTGGGTACTGGCTTCTTTGCTATCCAATATACGCAGTGGATTAGTTGTTAAACGACGCTGGCTATCTGCATCCAACTGCTCTTTATGTGATTCAAGATACGCAACTAAAGCATCTTTGTATTGCGCTCGCGAGGCTGAGTCACCTAGCGAGTTGATCTGCAGTGTGACAAACGAAGCAACGCCAAGTTCACGCAAAATACGCGCGCTGAGCAATAAAACTTCTGCATCTATATCGGGGCCATCCATGCCAAAAGTTTCTACACCAATTTGGTGGAATTGACGGTAGCGACCTTTTTGAGGGCGCTCATAACGAAACATAGGGCCCATGTACCATAAGCGCTGGGTTTGGTTGTACAGCAAACCATGTTCTTCACACGCGCGAACACAACACGCAGTACCTTCAGGCCGCAAAGTAACGCTGTCACCATTACGATCATCAAAGGTATACATTTCTTTTTCAACGATATCTGTTACTTCTCCAATGGAACGTTTAAACAGATCAGTAGACTCTAAAATAGGGAAACGAATTTCTTGATAACCATAACGCTGCAAGATATCTGCAACTGCAGCTTCAACAAACTGCCAAGCCGCTGAATCACTAGGCAATAAGTCATTCATTCCACGAATAGCTTGAATTTTCTTCAAAATAAATTCCTAACTCATTTGACAGCTACGCGACTAAGCGCGAGCAATAATATTTTTTTCATCTTCAGCTATTTTAATAGCTTTTTGCGCTGCCTTTGCACGGATAAGCCGCTCTAAATTATCCACTAAATTCTCGTTAGTAATTTTATGGTTTGGCTCACCGTCGATATACACCAAATTATTGGGTGTACCACCCGCCAAACCTAGATCGGCTTCTTTAGCTTCGCCTGGGCCGTTCACAACACAGCCGATTACGGCTACATCAATTGGCGTAGTAATATCTTCTACACGCGCCTCAAGCTCATTCATAGTTTTGATCACATCAAAGTTTTGACGTGAACAACTAGGACACGCAATAAAGTTCACGCCTTTGCTGCGCAACTTCAAACTGCGCAACAAATCCCAACCCACTTTAATTTCTTCAACAGGATCAGCTGCAAGTGAAATACGAATGGTATCGCCAATCCCATCCATTAAAAGCGCGCCTAAACCTACTGCTGATTTCACCGTACCTGCGCGTAGCACACCAGCTTCGGTAATGCCTAAATGCAATGGCTGTTCAATTTGTGCGGCAAGTTTGCGGTAAGCAGCAACGGCCATAAATACATCTGACGCTTTCACACTGACTTTAAAATTATGGAAGTTTAAGCTGTCTAAAATTTCCACGTGACGCAGTGCAGATTCAACCAAGGCATCTGGCGTTGGTTCGCCATATTTTTTCTGCAAATCTTTTTCAAGTGAACCAGCATTAACACCAATGCGGATTGGAATATTCATATCGCGCGCTTTATCAACGACAGCACGCACACGATCTTCACGACCAATATTGCCAGGGTTAATGCGCAGGCAATCCACACCCAAATCAGCAACACGCAATGCGATACGATAATCAAAATGAATATCGGCTACTAAAGGAATAGTCACCTGTTTGCGAATTTCACCAAAAGCTTCAGCGGCTTCCATAGAGGGCACAGAAACGCGAACTATATCTGCCCCCGCCAATTGAATACGGCGAATTTGTTCCACGGTTGCCGCCACATCCGTAGTTTCAGTGTTGGTCATGCTTTGCACAGAAATAGGCGCATCACCGCCTACAGGAACATTTCCAACCATAATTTGGCGCGACTTACGGCGCTTAATCGGTGACTCACAGTGCATACATTTACCTTAAAAACCTAACAATCAAACTATTAATTGCCAATTTTCAGCGTTAATACTTTGGACCCGGATGAGGGAATTATATCAACCTTCCTGTTGTTAAAATGAACATCAACAGCAGGTGCATTACCTAGTTTCACATCGAAAGGGGCAAGCCCTACCAACTTCAATTGACTCCCGGCAGATTGCAATTCAGTCGCCAAAACATCGCCACGCGAATCACTCACTTCTAGCCAAGACTCTTCTCGAAACGAAAAACTGAGTTCATCTAAACTGGCTTTTTTTGCACTGCTAGAAGATCCAGCAGTAGAACCCGTCATTTCAATTTCTGCGACAGAACTTGTCACATTAACGCCCGCCCCGGCAGAGACAGAAGTAATATTTCTTGCCGAACTAGCGCTATTTCCTATAGCTGCTGACGCTACAGTGAAAGAATCAGATTTAATTGCTTCCTCTGTGGCACTAGAGGAATCAATATCCGCGGAGATTGCCGCAACTGATGACATAGAAGAACTGGCAACAACAGTTTCTAAATACTGATCATCACTATGGTTATCAAAAAACCACACTGAAATTAACCATAAAGCAATAAAAAAAATACCGATTACTGCCAAAAACTGCCACGCACCACGATGACTATTTTCTGTTGGCGGTGGTACTTTGTTTTGTACTGTTTCTACGGGTTTCAAACGATCCATTAATTCATCGTAGGCCGCCAAAACAGCAATAACATCAACCTTTACCAGATTAGCGTAAGCACGAATATAACCACGCGCAAACGTATCTGAACTTAATCGGCTGTAATCATCATTCTCCAAGGCTTTCACCTTGTAGACCGTCATATAAAGTTCTTTTGCCACTTCTTCCTGAGTTAAGCCCAACTGCAATCGCGCTTGTAGCAATAGATTACCTGGTGACTTTTCCTTAATTTCTTGCGAATCATCCGCATTAATCATAGGAACCTCAGTTTGAACTTTTCAGTTTATAATCTAGAAACTCTTTAGAGTATGGAAACTTACTTTTCAACATCAGAGCCAAACTGGCCTCCTTATCTTTGTTACCAAACACTTTTTCCAAACGTATGCCTAACATCAGGCTACGTGGCGAGTAATCAGCAATAGAGGCATAAACATCTAAATTTCTTTTAGCATCTGCATATTCTTGCTGTTGAAAATTAATATCAGCGAGCTCAATAAATGCATCTGCATTTCTTCTATCCAAAATACAAGCATGCTCAAAAGCTGCACGCGCACGCGCTTCATTACCAAGCTGTAATGCCGCTCTTCCAACATTTGTTAAGGCTTGCGAGCGGCTGGGGTAAGCCAAGTCAGCTGCCGCTAATTCAAACTGTGCAAAAGCTTCTGGGTAACGCTTTTGGTTGTAAAGAAATATCCCGTAATTGTTGTGTGCCACGGTCAAATTTTTATCGCGCTTTAACGCCAACTTGAACTGCTCTTCTGCAAGAGTTTGCTCACCTTCCAATTGATACAACATGGCCATAGCATTAGTGGCTGACGCAGAATTTTTATCAATTTCAAAAGCTTTAGTTAGATGATGACGCGCCGATTCACGGTTAGCTTTTTCTACATATCCCAATGCCATTTGAACATGTAACTCTAGTGCCCTATTTTTATCGGGGCCTTTTTTTTCTCTACCTGCAACTTGTTGAGATACACATCCCATTAAAAACACAGTAACGAACACGCCAATAAATACACTTTTGAAACTTAACAACAACTTATTATTCTGCATTGTGTTACTCCGAAAAAGTTAATTCACTAACGAGCCATCCATTAAAAAAGTTTTCAATAGAAGCTATCAATCGAAAAATTATCCCACAATTTTTATGGGCTGAGACTCAAAACGCATTTTATGACGCTCACTACGTTTTGTAATATCGTTTACGCTACCTGCCAACTGCCCACATGCAGCATCAATATCGTCACCCCGAGTAGTGCGCACAGTCGCAATGTACCCCGCAGCAATTAAGATATCTTGAAATTTGCGTATTGCATTATTGCTAGCACGTTTGTAATTCGACAAATTAAAAGGGTTAAACGGAATTAAATTGATTTTAACTGGAACATCGCGAAGCAATTCTGCCAACTCATGAGCATGGTGCGGGCGATCATTTACTTGATCAATCAAGGTGTATTCAATCGTGATTTTACGATGGTTATCTGGCATCGACTGAATGTAACGCGTCGCTGAATCCAATAGCATCGCAATAGGATATTTACGATTAATAGGCACCAATTCATTACGCAACTCATCGTTAGGTGCATGTAGTGAAATAGCAAGGCAGGCATCGGTATATTGACTCAAGCGATCTAACTGAGGAACCACACCTGAGGTACTCAAGGTCACGCGACGTTTGGATAAGCCGTATGCATTGTCATGCATCATTAGATTCATGGAATCAACAACGTTATCAAAGTTAAGCAATGGCTCGCCCATGCCCATCATGACTACATTGGTAACGGCGCGAGGGCCATTAATCGCTAATTGGCCAAACGATTTGGTGGCGATCCATACTTGGCCAATAATTTCCGCTGCCGTTAAATCGCGATTAAAACCTTGTTTGCCCGTTGCGCAAAAGCTGCAATCCAAAGAACAGCCAACTTGTGACGATACGCAGAGAGTGCCGCGATCCCCTTCGGGAATGTAGACAGTTTCAACAACGTTATTACCCGCCACACGAATTAAAAACTTACGCGTGCCATCGACAGAATCGAGTTGCTTGATAACTTCTGGCATGCGAATTTCAGCACACGCATTTAATTTTGCACGCAAACTTTTACTAACGTTGGTCATGTCATCAAAGTTATCAGCGCCTAACTGATGAATCCATTTAAGCACTTGCACCGCACGAAATTTCGGCTCGCCCAAGGTTTCAAAAAAAGCGATTAACTTTGCTTCCGATAAACCCAGCAGGTTTACTTTATTTGAATCGGCTGCTATCCCCTCAATAGCACCTGCAACGCTATTCTGTGCGGCATCAGACTTTGGGATAATGGACTCAGTCATGGTAATTCCTGCTGTAAAGCTTAAAAAATAATTAACGAACAATCACTTCATTGGAAGCAAAAAAGTAAGCGATTTCACGTGCAGCTGATGTTGGCGAATCAGAACCGTGAACCGCATTCTTATCAATAGCTTGGGCAAAATCAGCGCGAATAGTTCCAGCGGCCGCTTTGGCGGGATCGGTAGCACCCATCAATTCGCGGTTGGCAAGAATGGCATTTTCACCAGATAAGACTTGCACTACAACAGGGCCAGAAGTCATAAAATCAACCAACCCTTCAAAAAATGGACGGCCTTTATGTTCGGCGTAAAAACCTTCTGCTTGTGCGCGACTTAATTGCATCATGCGTTGTGCAGCAATGGTCAAACCCGCTTTTTCAAAACGCGCGACGATTGCACCAATATGATTCTTGCTTACAGCATCAGGTTTGATGATGGAAAGAGTTTGTTCAACAGCCATGTAAATCTCCAAAGTTACCTTGCGATGGCCAGAGCATAACTTGCCCAATAGCCCATAAATACAAAACCCGCGATTATACGCGGGTTTGAGTGGATTTTATATGCAAGAAAAGGCAAAAAATCACAGATTATTAAAGACTTGCAGCGGTATCTTGAATTCGTTTCACCATTGCTTTGAGGCCATTCCCCCGGGTAGAACTCAAGTGCTGCATCAGATCCAAGCTGGCAAAATAAGCTTCTATATCAACCGCGAGAATCTCGGCAGCTGTCTTGCCGTTGTACGCAGCCAAAACCACACCCAGCAGGCCTTTCACGATAAAGGCGTCACTATCAGCTTGAAAAAAAAGGCGATTATTACGGACCTCATCCACCAACCACACCTGGCTTTGGCAACCACGTACTATGTGGTCATCCGTGCGCAAGCTCTCTGGCATGGGGGGTAATTCTTTACCAAGGTCGATAATGTACTTATACCTATCTTCCCAAGAATCAAAAAAACCGAGCGTATCAACTATATCTTCGGCGCTTACATCTATACCAAATTGGGTCATTAGGAGTTTATTCCGAGGTTAAACAGGGCGAATTTCATGGCGGGCGGCATTATGCCCTTCCCATCACTAGAAAAACATACCTGTTTCAAGCTGGGCTTCTTCACTCATCATATGGCGCGCCCATGGAGGATCGAACACCAACTCTACCTTTACCGATTTAACATTGGGCACTTTACGAACGCGATATTCAACGTCGCCCACCAATACTGGCCCCATACCACAGGCAGGCGCGGTGAGGGTCATGCGGATATCAACATGTTTTGCTGCTTGATCGACTTTAACGCCGTAAATTAGACCCAGGTTAACCAAGTCCACCGGAATTTCAGGGTCGTAAACACTACCCAACGCCTGCCAAACTTGATCCTCATGAATACTGTCATCAGTAGGATCAGGAAAGCTCAAGCTATCAGCCTCGAGTCCCAGTTTGTCGGCATCAGTGCCATCCACGCGCACCATTTGGCCGTGGTAAGTCACCGTGTAATTACCACCCAAAGCTTGGGTGATAGTGACAAAGGTATCCTGCGGAATGGTGAGAGGCGTTCCATCCGGCACTCGGCGTGCGGGGCAATCGGCAAGCGCAACCACCATGCGTCTATCAGACATAACAAATCTCGAATAAATTAAATCGTAAACTTAACTAGCAACACTAAAACTTTCGCCACAACCGCAGTAATCTTTTACGCGCGGATTATTGAATTTTAATTGGCGATTCACGCCTTCAGTGACGTAATCAATTTCAGTTCCGCTTACAACCGCCAAAGCAGCAGGATCAATCAAAAGCTCAGCACCCTCGCCCAGCGCCAAATGTAAATCGTCTGCTTTGCCTTCAGGAACCAAATCCACTACGTACATCCAACCTGTGCAGCCACTTTGTTTCACGCTTAAACGCACAGCTTTGGCATCGGCGTGATTGTTGAGCTGACGTTTGAAATGTGCAGCGGCAGCAGCGGTTACAATAACCGATTCTTGTTGCGGATTAAATGTTTCGACGTTCATGATCCACCTCTCAATTCACCAGCAGAAAACTGGCGACCAAATTACAACAAAAACATTTTTGCTTTTTCGATTGCCGCAAACAGGCGATCCACTTCAGCAAAGGTGTTATAAAAACTAAAACTCGCACGCACAGTTCCGGGAATTTTAAATTGATCCATAATCGGTTGCGCGCAGTGATTTCCGGTGCGCACGGCAACACCCTGTTTATCTAATAAGACACCAACATCCGCTGGATGTGCCCCGTTAAGCATAAAACTCATCACACTGGTTTTATGTGCCGATGTGCCAATCAATGTAATGCCTTCAGTAGCGCGCGCCTTTTCTTCTGCATAAGCAAGCAATGCTTGCTCGTGCGCGGCAGCAGCGGCGCGATCAAGATTGTTCAAATACTCAATGGCTGCACCAAAACCAATGACGCCGGCAATATCTGGCGTCCCCGCTTCAAACTTGTAAGGAAGCTGATTAAACGTGGTGCCCGCAAAACTGACGGTTTCAATCATTTCCCCGCCGCCCTGATAAGGTGGCATGGATTCTAAAATCTCGCGTTTACCGTAGAGCACACCCAAACCCGTTGGGCCAAATAATTTGTGTGCAGAAAATACGTAAAAATCGCAATCCAGTGTTTGAACATCAACCGACCAATGGCTCACAGCTTGTGCGCCATCAATTAATACTTTTGCACCCACTGCATGAGCTTTAGCGATAATGTTTTCGATAGGGTTGATGGTACCCATAGCATTGGACACATGGCCCACTGCAACCATTTTCACCTTACTATCTAACATGGATGCAAATGCTTGCAAATCAATGGTACCCGTTGAATCTACTGGAATTGCTTCAACGCTTGCGCCGGTTGCCTGCGCAATTAATTGCCAGGGAACAATATTAGAGTGATGCTCCATGGCCGACACTAAAATACGGTCGCCAGTTTTTAAATTTGCTTTGCCCCAACTAGCGGCAACCAAGTTAATGCTTTCCGTTGTACCGCGCGTCCAAATAATTTGTTTTGCGTCTGGCGCATGAATAAATTCTGCGACCTTTGTACGTGCTGCTTCGAATTTTACCGTGGCGCGATCTGCAAGTGCGTGCGCACCGCGATGCACATTACTGTTATCGGTACGGTAATAATCGCTGATTGCATCTATAACAGCGTTGGGTTTTTGCGTAGTCGCTGCATTGTCCAAATAAACTAACGGTTGCCCATTTACCTCTTGATGAAGAATAGGAAAATCGGAACGGATTCGCTCTACATCAAAAGGCTCAACATTCAACAAAGAGGCTGCCATTAGTCGTCAGCCATCTCTAACAAAAGTTGATCGCGGCCAAACAGCGCTGCCAAGCGCGGCAACAAGTAATCATGCACTGCCGCTTCCGGTATTTGTTGCAATAGTTCATTAATAAAACCAAAGCTCATCATCACTTCGGCTTCAGTGCGCGATACACCACGACTTTGCAAGTAATAAAGCGCTGTTGCGTTTAACTGACTGACGGTTGCGCCGTGGGCACATTTAACATCATCTGCATAAATTTCCAATTCGGGCTTGGTATAAATCTCAGCCTTATTGGATGTAAGCAAATTCTTATTGCTTAATTCTGCCAAGGTTTTTTGCGCATCTTTGTGGATATAAATGCGACCATTAAAAATTGCTTGCGCAGAATCAGCAATAATTCCACGAAAGATCTCACTCGTGGTGCAATGTGAAACCCAATGCTGCACGTTGCTGTGGTAATCCACCATTTGGTTATTGCGCGGCAAATACACGCCTTGTAAATTTAATTCAGCGCCTTGGCCGCGATGATTAACTTGATAATCAATGCGCTTCAGCTTACTACCAAGCGCCAGTGTGAAACCACGCATACGCGCGTTACGCAACAAGTTCACATGCACTGCGCCAATATGCTGAATATTCTCTTCTTCAAGATTTAGCCGATAATGCTGCAGTTGGGCATTGTCACCCACCACAATTTCGGTCAAAGCGTTTACAAAACTATTTTGTGGCTCGCCGGTAGAAATGAAGTGTTCGATGATTTTTGCTTGCGCAGAATCTTCTAGCACGACTAACAAGCGCTGATTGACAGATACCGCTTGCGCCTCAGGCGTAGCAACCTGAACAACATAAATGGGTTTCGCCAACGACTGATTACGTGGCACGTGTACTAAAATGCCATCATCTAACCAAGCATTATTTAACGTGGCGAACAGATGTTGCGGCCCTTCAACGACCTTACCTAAATATTGGGCAATAATTTTTTGCTGAGCGTCAGTTGCTTGTGAAAAGCGCACAACGTCCGCACTAAAATCACTTGAACTGGCTGCATCGAACACACCATTTACAAACACCAAGCGAATTGCATCGATAGGAATGAATTCCGCTTGAATATTCACACCAGTGGCTTTTTTAGCCCACGCTTGCGGAATATTTTTTTGCAGCGAAGCAAGCGACGTGTTTTTCCAATGCTCCGTTTTGCGCGTTGGCCAAGTCACATTTTTCCAATCATTCGCGGCCTGATTCCGCAAAGCACCTAACCACGTGGGGCTTTGTTGCTGAGCGGCAAGTTGTAAGGCTTGTTGTTGAAAATCGCTCATCTATTACACAGCCTCTTCTTCAAGCCATGCGTAACCTTTTTCTTCTAATGTTAATGCCAACTCTTTACCACCGGTTTTTACGATACGGCCGTTAGCCAACACATGCACATAGTCGGGAACAATGTAATCAAGCAGACGCTGATAGTGAGTTACTACAATAAAACTGCGATCCGCTGAGCGCATTTCGTTAACGCCATTGGCAACAACTTGTAAGGCATCAATATCCAAACCCGAATCAGTTTCATCGAGGATGCACAAGCTTGGTTCAAGCAACATCATTTGCATAATTTCGTTGCGCTTCTTTTCACCGCCAGAGAAACCTTCGTTCACACCGCGTTTTAAGAATGCAGGATCAAGGCTTACGCGCTTGCTGGTTTCGCGTGCGAGTTTCATGAACTCTACTGCCGATAATTCTGGTTGGCCGTGGTGTTTACGTTTTGCATCTACAGACGCTTTTAAAAATTCCATATTGCTAACACCAGGAATTTCTACTGGGTACTGAAATGCCAAAAACAAACCTTCACGCGCACGCTCTTCAATTTCCAGCTCAAATAAATCTTTGCCTTTAAATTCAACGGTGCCGCCAGTCACTTCGTAACCATCACGGCCAGATAGCACATTACCAAGAGTACTTTTGCCCGAACCGTTTGGCCCCATAATCGCGTGAACTTCACCCGGCTTAATAGTGAGACTCAAACCCTTAAGGATGTCTTTTTCTTCTACTTTGGCGAACAAATCAGTAATGCGTAACATAAAATTTTTAATCCGATAATTTTCTAACACAATTGTCGATATATATTAACTTCGTCATTACTGCGGGGATGGCAGCAACCACAATATTTAACCTACAGAACCTTCAAGACTTACTTCCAATAATTTGCCAGCTTCCACCGCAAATTCCATGGGTAGCTCTTTAAATACTTCGCGGCAAAATCCATTCACAATCATGGATACTGCTTTTTCAGCATCGAGCCCGCGCTGTTTACACAGGAACAATTGATCGTCACTTACTTTTGACGTGGTAGCTTCGTGTTCGATAACCGCCGTCGGGTTTTTACTTTCAATGTAAGGAAAGGTATGTGCGCCGCATTTGTCGCCAATCAACAACGAATCACACTGCGTATAGTTACGCGCACCTTCTGCGCCTGGGTTCATTCGCACCAAACCGCGATAGGCATTGGAGCTTTTACCTGCCGAAATGCCTTTAGAGATAATTGTTGAGCGCGTATTTTTACCGATATGAATCATCTTGGTACCGGTATCGGCTTGCTGATAATTATTGGTCAGCGCCACGGAATAAAACTCACCTACGCTGTTATCGCCACGCAAAATGCAGCTTGGGTATTTCCAGGTTACGGCCGAGCCTGTTTCAACTTGAGTCCAGGAAATTTTGGCGTTGGTGTGACACACGCCGCGCTTGGTTACAAAGTTGTAAATCCCGCCCTTGCCTTCAGCATTGCCGGGGTACCAGTTTTGCACGGTGGAATATTTAATTTCGGCGTTATCGCAGGCGACCAATTCCACTACCGCAGCGTGCAATTGGTTTTCATCGCGCATGGGCGCGGTGCAACCTTCGAGGTAACTTACATGCGAACCTTCATCCGCAATAATTAAGGTACGCTCGAATTGGCCAGTGTTTTGTTCGTTGATACGGAAGTAAGTGGACAATTCCATTGGGCAGCGCACGCCTTTGGGGATGTACACAAACGAGCCATCCGAAAACACCGCGCAATTTAACGCTGCGTAATAGTTATCTTTTGGTGGCACGACTGAGCCGAGGTATTTTTTTACCAAATCAGGATATTTATGTACCGCTTCGCTGATAGAGCAAAAAATCACGCCGACTTCTAACAGTTTTTCACGGAAAGTTGTTACAACTGAAACGGAATCGAATACCACATCCATTGCCACGCCAGCGAGTGCCGCTTGTTCGTGCAGAGGAATACCGAGCTTTTCATAGGTACGCAATAGCTCTGGGTCAACTTCATCCAAACTTTTGGGTTTGTCGGCCATGGATTTTGGTGCGGAATAAAATGACACTTTCTGAAAATCTATATCGTCGTACTTAACATGCGCCCATTCTGGCTCGGTCATTTCCAGCCAAGCGTTGTAGGCTTTTAATCGCCACTCCAACAACCATTCTGGCTCATTCTTTTTGGTCGATATAAAACGAATCACCTCTGGGTTTAAACCCGGCGGCAAGGTTTCAGAATCAATATCCGTAATAAAACCGGCAGAATATTCTTTTTTAATGAGATGTTCGACTTGTTCAGACATGTTTGTATACCTTAAGCTTTTTTCAGCTTGGCGACGACACTACGAATGTGTTCAATCGCAAATTCAATTTCTTCTCGCGTGGTGTAGCGCCCCACACTAAAACGCAGCGACGCTTGCGCTTGTGCATCGCTCAAACCAATCGCTTTCAGCACATAACTGGGCGACATACTCGCCGAATTGCATGCAGAACCACTCGATACGGCAAGATCGCGTAGCGATAATAAAAGGGCTTCGCCATCGCAGCCGTGGCTTGCATCGGTTGCAAAAGCCACGTTGAGAATTCCGTTCACAGAATGCGTGCTCGAACCATTGCGCTGCACATTCTGCAAATCAGAAATACCCTTCCACAATAGATCTCGTAAATCTGTAATGCGTTCTGCATCCGCAACCAGATTGTTTTGCGCAAGCTCTGCGGCCTCACCCATTCCAACACATTGATGCGTTGCCAAGGTGCCAGAACGCATATTGCGCTCGTGACCGCCGCCGTGAATTTGCGCAGCAATTTTTACATCGGCAGCGCGGCGTACATAGAGCGCACCTATACCTTTGGGGCCGTAGAATTTGTGTGCTGACAGCGACAGCGCATCTACACCTAGATCTTTTACATCTACCACAATTTTTCCGGCGCTTTGGGCTGCATCGCAATGAATTAAAACACCACGGCTTTTGCAGATAACCGCTAACGCTTTAATGTCATTAATACACCCAAGCTCATTGTTAACCTGCATGATGCTGACTAAAAAAGTGTCTTCACGCAGTGCCGCTTGCAAACTTTCGGCGGTAATGATGCCTTCATGATTAGGCTGTAAACGTGTGACCGTAAAACCTTGCTCTTCTAGCCAGACAACTGGATCAAGCACTGCCTTATGTTCAATGGCGGATACAACGATATGACCGCCTGATTTGTGCAGGGAACGATAACTCTCGGCAATGCCTTTTAGAGCTAGGTTATTGGCCTCAGTTGCGCCGCTCGTCCAAACAATTTCACGAGAATCCGCACCTATTAGAGCAGCAACTTGGCCACGCGCGTGCTCTACCGCCTCCTCTGCACGCCAGCCCAAGATGTGTGAGCGTGAAGCAGGGTTGGCAAAATTACCTTCTAACGTCAAGCACTCTGCCATTTTGGCGGCCACTTGCGGCGCTACTGGCGTAGTGGCGGCATAATCCAAATAAATGGGTTTGCGGAAGGTTGCTGCTGGGGAATTCAAAGTCACGCAAAAGTCTCGGAGTTTACATCATCAACAATTTACAAAATTTCACTCAGGGCAATATGGTTTTCAGACTTAATGGCTTGCTGTAAACGGCTATTCTGACGCTCTTTAACCGCTTGTATATCGCCTCGCGCGACTAAATCCGCCAAACTAATGCTGTTCAGAAAATGGTGAATCTGTGCGCTTAGGTTCTCCCATAAATGATGGGTTAAACACACTTCGCCTTCATGGCAATTACCCTTACCCTCACAGCGAGTCGCATCTAAAGATTCACTGACGGCATCTACTACTTGAGCAACAGAAATCGTGGCCGTATTACCCAATAAACGATAACCGCCACCTGGCCCACGCACACTTTGCACTAGATTACATTGGCGCAATCGGGCAAATAGCTGTTCAAGATACGATAGGGATATACCTTGTCGTGCCGATATATCTGCCAAGCTTACCGGCCCGTTATCCGTATGAAGGGCCAAATCCAACATGGCGGTAACCGCATAACGTCCTTTCGTGGTGAGTCGCATGAGAAAACCCTGGTCTGTTGAGTTACGAAGTAGGCCTAAGATCTATATCCTACCATTTTACTCAACTATTAACTGTTTTCCAACGTTTAATAGACTCTAGCCTTACTTCTTGGCCGTTACAGATGAGCTTTTGAGCCTAATTTATGACCGATTTATATCTTAGGAGATTTATCTTCAGCTTTTGCGGCTTCGCGAAGTGCATCAATCCCAGCCGCAATTCCCAGCTTCCCAACTACTTTATTCGTGTAGTAAACATAATTTTGCATAGCGGTTAAAACGCCACGCAGAATATTCAGCTCCATTTGATCCATGCGCACGCGATTATACATACGGCGCAAGCGCGTCATGGTTTGCTTGGGGTTTTGAGGGTCGAGAAACCCAAGCCCAGCAAGAGTTTGCTCCAAATGTTCGTAATAATTCTCTAGTGCACCTGAATCCGCAGGTGGCATATCCCATGTGTGATTGGGCAAAGTTTTGCCTTCAGTCTCTTTCAAGAATGCCATACGCACTTCGTAACAAATAACCTGCACAGCAGTGGCCAAGTTAAGTGAGGAGTACTCTTCGTTAGCCGGAATGTGAACATGATAATTACACTTATGCAGCTCTTCGTTGGTCAAACCGCGATCTTCACGGCCAAACACTATAGCCACTTCATGCTGCCCAGCCTCTACCCATACACTTTCGCCGCACTCGCGCGGGTCTAATAATGGCCAAGGAATACGTCGCTCGCGAGCACTGGTGCCAACTACTAATGAGCACCCACTGATAGCTTCATCTAAGGTCTCGACCACAACAGCATTATCCAGCACATCTGTTGCACCGGCAGACCGCCAAACTGCTTTATCTGAGGGATATTCCTTTGGCGCAACAAGATAAAGACGCGAAAGCCCCATATTTTTCATGGCTCGCGCAGCGCCACCTATATTGCCCGGATGGGTAGTATTCACCAAAACAATACGGATATTGGCAAAGTTAGAGCTAGACATATGTAAATCTCACAAGTTTGAATTCGTTGTCTGCCGCACAGCTGTGAAACCTGACGGTTAAAAAAGGCGCGCAGTGTAGCAAATTGCAGCTTGGAGGCGCACCTAATCAGAACATTCCTAAGATATATGCAAAACACAGCCAATTAGACTCATTAAAAGTCAGAATTACCTGCCCCCTCTATGAACACCTCATTCGAGCAAAATGCCTATATGAATACTCTGGCGACATAGCCTTTGAAAACATTAGAAAAGATAAAGAATAAAAATCTTGGTTTTTAGTATAAAAAATTTTAACTACACATTTACGCCCACAACCATCTGCTAAAACTCAAAATATTTCTCAAGGTATGTAAGCGCGTGTAATAGCATTTAGCGTCAATCGCCCTGTACTATTCAAAAAGACGTTATACACTTACCAATATTACGCACTTTACAAAATTCTCTTTCTAGAAAAATTATTTTTTGTTGTATTTAATTTTTCAATGATCAGAAAAAACGAATAGCTAAACGAACAGGAATAAAATCGTTTGCTGGTTAAATCCAACAAAACAGATTTAATCGCGATCAATAGACCCTCTGCGATATTGATCTCAACATTATGGAAGAAAAGATTGCGCATGAATGTACACAATAATATTCCGCTAAAAAAAAATACAAAGACTAAAATATTTGTTGCCTGTGTTGCTGCAATACTCTGTATATTGGGCATAGTAGTCATATTCACTTGGCACAACATTCATAGCTTTGGTGATAATCATAACCTAATAATCTTTATGGCTTACAATACGGCACTATGCATGATCGCTGCCGGATGTTCTTTGGTTGCGCTTATACGAAAAAAATTATGGCTTGTTCAAGCTTTAGCCGGAATTATAGGTTTAATCAGCGGTATAACCTTACTAGAACTGCTAAGCGGCATTCCGCTAAACATAAACTTTTGGCTCATTGAAAAACAAACTGTTGATTTTGCCAATGGCGGATTCATGCCGCCCACCACAGCATCATGTTTTTTACTGGTTAGCCTCTCATTACTGCTTCTCAGCCTGCCCAAACATAACTTTATTATTCACGCCGTATTTCTAAACTTAATTATCCTTACTATTTCCTTCATCTCACTTCTGGGGCACGGCATAGGAATCGTGCATGCGTTTGTTTGGCTAGGCATCAAAATGGCGCCTCACTCCGCCATTGGATTCAGTCTATTTTCGTTGGCCGCTATTGCTTATGCGGCAAAACCCGCAACAGACCTATTTAATCGTCTTAATTTTTTCAAACGTATAGCTACAGGGTTTTGCTTTATGGCAATTTTGGTTGTTGCCATTGGCTCCATTGCGTTTATGCAGATTCATACTGTTTCAAATATTGCCAATCAACTCTATACCAATCCATTACAAATAAATAATGCATCTATGCGAATTAAAGCTGAGATTAACAACATTAATCGCGAGCTTAAAAATATTGCTATTCAACCCAATATTTATTCTCAACATAATATTCCAGAAGAGTTACGCACTGCCGAGCAACATATAAAGCGTGATTTGGACTTTATTAGCAACCATCAATCAGATCTGCGCAACGATACCGCTAAAATATTGGCAGGATTTCTTGAATGGAAAAAATATGTATTGGAATCCTGTACATTATTAGATCAAAAAGAATTTGAGCGTTATTCCTTGCGCACGGTTTATCACGGGCAAGAACAGGTCATTGCTTTAGACAGCATGCTTGAGAAAATCAGTTTCAAAACACAGCAACATATTGCAGACCTTCAAACCATCGTAACCAACACTGAAAATGAAGCTAAAAAGTTGGTGGCTGTAATGGTGTTCGGGTTTTTAATGATAGGCATTAGTGTAGCTGGCCTTGTTACTCGAAGCCTTACTTCGCAGTTACAAAAAATCCGCCGTACTATGCAAGATATTACTGCCGAGCAACTAACCCAACCGATTCCATTTCTAGATCACACTCAAGAAATTGGGGATATAGCTCGTGCAGTAGAAGTGTTTCAGGAAAGCATTACTGCGCGTCGAGAACTGGAAGTAAGGCTACTGCAAGTCATTGAAGCCATGCCCAATGGCATCATTATGATTAACAGTGCGGGCATTATTGAAATTGTTAATATACAAGCAGAAAAAATATTTGGTTACGAGCGCAAAGAACTCTTAGGTAAAGCGGTTGAGCAACTTATTCCTCATGATGTAGCGAAATCCCACTCACATAATCGCGATTCATTTTTTGCCGATCCATCACCACGCACTATGGGTGCAGGACGTGAGCTTTTTGGTCTGCGCCGGGATGGCAAGGAGTTTCCGCTAGAGATCGGCTTAGCACCTGTCGAAACCAAAGATGGCATGAAAGTTCTCGCTTCTATCGTCGATATCACCGAACGACGCAACGCCAGCATTGCGTTAAATGAAAGCAGAGAGCGCCTTGAGCTTACCACTCGCATAAATCAAATAGGAGTATGGGAATATATTGTTGACAATGGAAAGCTCATATGGAGCGACACAATGTTCGATATTTATGGGCGCAGTAAAGAATATTTCACCCATGATTACAACGCATGGAAACAGTGTATACATCCCGACGATGTGAAAAACGCAGAAAAATTATTTAAAGAATCTATTGAAAAATTCATACCCTATCTCTGCAAGTTTCGCATTGTACAACCCGACGGAACTATCAAATACATTCAAACAAAAGCCAAAATTGAACGGCAAGCAAATCGTCAATTACGTATCCTTGGCACTAACATTGACATTACACGCGAAGAACTTACCGTAGAAAAATTGCACAAATTAGAGATGTTGCGCTCTGCTATTGTTGAATTTTCTGAAGATGCAATCATCAGTAAAACACCTCAAGGCATTATTACCAGCTGGAATTCAGGTGCTGCCAATATGTTTGGCTACAGCGCAGAGGAAGCCATAGGAAAGCCTATTACCGATTTACTATTTCCACCTGATCTCAAGCACCAAGAAGATATGTTACTAGCACAAGTTCGTGCAGGCATGGTTATTAAACATTTTGAAACTATCCGCCGCTGCAAAAATGGCGACATCATTAACGTTTCCCTTACGCTCTCACCTATCAAAGATGCAGCAGGCAATACGGTAGGTATATCCGCCATTAAGCGTGACATTACGGATGCTATAGCAAACGCCAAGATGCTCTCCAAACGAAAACTAGCATTAGAGCGAAGCAATCATGAGTTGGAGCGCAGCAATAAAGAGTTGGAAACATTTGCCTATGTCGCCTCTCACGATCTTAAATCGCCATTACGCGGAATTGCGCAACTCTCAACGTGGATAGATGAAGATCTTGCCAGCAATCAATATGAATCTGTTATGGGTCACACCGAATTATTACGTAATCGCATTCAACGCATGGAGAAACTATTAGACGATTTATTGGTTTTTTATCGTGCCGGAAAAAATGAAGGGATGCTAATTAATGTCGATATTAATCAAATGATTAATGAAATTTTT
>Ga0247803_1000029_pt1 | contig 120691 bp, 113 predicted proteins | sample UWRJL014104B1_FD_180928 | JGI IMG/M metagenome (GOLD analysis project Ga0247803, IMG submission 180928) | Plant litter microbial communities from Arlington Agricultural Research Station in Wisconsin, United States - UWRJ-L014-104B-1 | ecosystem: Environmental > Terrestrial > Plant litter >... | reverse complement strand
ATTGGCCAAAGTCGCCCCTATGGTGAATCTCTTTTGAATCAATCACACATAAAAATACGGCTAACCGTCCGGTGTCCGCTAGCTAAGGCTTGAGAGATTGACCCACTCCCCTCCGACCAACCACGCACCAGCACCAGCACCAGCACCAGCACCAGCACCAGCACCAGCACCAAAAATGCTAATCACGAAATAGCTGATTGCAAGCTTTTACACTCTCGCCAAGCCGTGGAACCTTCGCGTCTAGTGGCGCCCTATCAGGGGCGGGGGAATGGAAATAGGTACAAGAGGTGCTTACGTTACGGCTACCCTTCAAAATCACTGGTTACACTGGGGTCAGTGGGTACACCCCGCCAAAACCCATGCAGCAAAAGGACTTCGGTTGTTCCCATCGATTAAAAATGATGTTTCCCATACATTTGAAGTGGGAACTCTTAAATAAATACCACATCTCTTGTTTTAATTGACCAGAACATCTGGGGTCAGTAAACGATGTTTGCTTTTTATCGGAGCGCTTTAAGTGCAGTGCAACATTTTTTATCTTGCGGTGCTTGATCGACTCGTAAATCTTTTAGCTGCCATACCCCTAGCTGCCAATAAAAACCACAATTCTATTTTTTCTTTGGATACCATTCTCATGTGTTTTGGCTAACCATCACTAGCTATGTTTTCTCAGATTAAAAGGTCTGGTGCAAACGCCGATAATTTAACTGAAGCAGCAGAATTGCACAAACTAAAGGAGTGAATTAAGACCACTGAACTTTCCTTTGCGAATTCGGCAGCGAACTACCCAGAGCATGATTTCAAAAAACTACACGTATAACGTTAAACACAACGGCAGTTTGTAAGTCGTGCGTTGTGGAATACTTTTGCGCAGGAAAGCCACAAAAGCGCGGCTTAAAAACTGTCCAGCGCCGAAGGCGCGGTGCTTGAGCGAATTGTTATGTGTTTTTATGGTATTTTTTACGATTTAACATTGTTATACCTCCAGAAATTCCTATCAAGCCAAAACTTAATGGTGCAAATGGATTTTATTTAGCGCAGTAATAAAGAATGATCATACCAACACCACTGACAATATAAAAATACGGTACTATCTTTATAGTTATTTTACTCGGCCGTTTTGGTGGTGTGCGAATAAATCTGAAAAGTAAATATAGAGAAACTAAAAGTAAAAATAAAGTAACAAACGTGAAAATTAAATTGGATTTATTGATTCCCTCTGTATAAAGAAGGACTACTGAACTAGAAAACATAACCATTGAGAATATGCAAAAGATACCAGACAGAAAAATTCCTAATATTTTTTCTTTTTTTGAGGGTTTTCTATCTATTTCCCATTTATCTGTATTATTAATATTTTCACATACGCCGAGCTAAGCGGCAGTTTTTAAGTTTCGGTTTTGTGGAATACTTTTGCGCAGCAAAACCATAAAGCCGCGACTTAAAAACTGTCCAACGTAGGCACGAAGTGGTGCTGCAACGACTTGTTATAAATTTTCATTCTTCCACAGACTAAAAGCATGTTGTAGTTTTGGTTCTACTTTGTCGTATGTTTCCCAGTTACTTGGGATTTCATATATATTTTCAAATTGCTCTTTAGGGTCAGCAGCTTCTACATAGATTCCGAAATATTTGTCTTCAAAAAATGACTGAGCGAATTTATTTCCAAGATCATTTAGGTCTTCATCAGTAAATTTTCCGTCACAGTTGTTTCGGAAAAAATCAGCTGGAGTGATTTCTCTAGATTTTAACTTTTCAATTTCTTCTAGCCATTCTTCGGCATGAAGTTCTCCAGCTAAACCGTTGATTATTGCCCAAGCTAGGAAGGTTCCGATATGGGTATAACCATTAATTTCTGGCAAATTGCCGAAATTTTCTGCCCCAAAATGCCACGATGCATCATCGTACTTCATACTATGCCTTTAGATTTATAACGCCGACCTAAGCGGCATTTTTAGAGTTGTGATTTTGTGGAAACCTTTTGCGTAGCAAAACCACAAAAGCGCGACGCTAAAACTGTCCAACGCACGTAGTGCGCGATGCTTCAGCGACTTGCTATGACTTTATAGTTGCCATACTATTTCATTTCGTAGTTTTTCAACAATTTCTACCTTAGGGCCTGCTACGGCAGCGTAGACAAAGGTGCTCTCACCTACAGTAGTGCATTTAATCACAGCCCGATTATTACTATAGTTTCCGTATACATAGCTGCGGTTTTTTACTATTTGATTAAAACCAAGAGATTCAAGTATTTCTGTACTTTTTTGGGCGCATACTTCAGTAGAAACTTTAAGAATCTTATGGTCAGACCAGATATGAGGGGTAAACTCCTTCTGAACCGTGCGAACTTCAAACTTTTTTTCTTGAGAAGTTTCCTTGGGTGCATTTGAGGCGCACCCGCCAAGTAAAATTAAAAAAACAAAAGCAACTATTTTCACTATTTTATTTCTCCCTTCATAACGCCGAGCTAAGCGGCAGTTTTTAAGTTGTAGTTTTGTGGAATACTTTTGCGCAGCAAAACCACAAAACCGCGACTTAAAAACTGTCCAGCGCACGCAGTGCGCGGTGCTTGGGTGACTTGTTATGTGATTTCTATTTTTCGCGTTAATGCCAAAAAGATGGAGCTTTTCCATCATAAATTACAGTTGCCGAAAAGTGCTCTGGGTTCTTACAATAAACACTAAAGACGCTATTATTTTCACTTCGGTCGTCTTTCAAAAGCTTTGTTTTGTTTACGTATGAGGTTACTGCCTCGTAATTCATTGCATTTTTCAATATGACATATCGTATTGGCGCTTTTGGGTTTGATATACCACACCCTAAAATTTCGTTTTGTTTATTAGCACACATGAAATTTAAAAAGTCATGTATTTCCTCGCAAATATAGCTATTTGCTTCCATTTCAAAATACTCTAGCTTTTGATCTAGCTCCATCTGCATTCCTCACTATTGGTGCACATAACGCCGAGTTCAGCGACAGTTTTTAAGTTGTGGTTTTATGGAATACATTTGCGCAGCAAAACCATAAAACTGCGACTTAAAAACTGTCCAGAACGCGAAGCGTGCGAGCTGCAACGACTTGTATGATATTTACTTACTAAAATTCAATACACCTTTTAAAGCATCACCTTTAGGCTGATCTCTTAATATTTGAATATTATCAATTTCCATATCGTTCAGGGCCTTGATTAGTACTCCGGCTTTTCTAGCGTCTACAGAAGATTCCTCTTTGTCACGGTAATAATATATTTTTGGAATTTCTAGTGTCTTATTCGCTACGAATATTCCACATTTATATTTTTTGGGATAATAGCCAACCAGAGTTTTCTGAAGCGAGGCTGATGAGGATTCACCATTCATCTCAAGGCACGTGCCATCTCCTTCATAGTAAACTCCACTTTTGCTTTCATATTTAGCGAGATATTTTCCAGCTGACAAAGTATAGAAGTAATGCATTGATGCAAGTTTATAGTTTTCATCAAAATGGTAATCCTGAGATATTTCGATAAAATTATTTGTGGATGCTTTTTTTAATTTGGTTGGCTCTACACCAGCACACCCAGCAAATATAAGAACAAAGCTCAAAGACTTTAAATAACAAAAAAATTTCACTATTTCCTCCTAGGGATGATCTAACGCCGAGTTCAGCGGCAGTTTTTAAGTTGTGGTTTTGTGGAACACTTTTGCGCAGCAAAACTACAAAGCCACGACTTAAAAACTGTCCAGCACGCGAAGCGTGCGAGCTGCAACGACTTGTTATAACGTTTTAACTTTTTGAAACAAATACTTTTTTATCGTAAACCCAAGCACCATTAATAAATTTGTACTGAATGAAATCAGCATAGCCACATAATGAGTCACAAGAAGAAACCACATATAAAATAGCGTATTTGTGGTCTACAGAATAGCCTGGCTGAGACAGCCTAAGAATGCCATCAACCCCTGGATAAGCTTCACGTAAGCCAACCCATGCTTCGTCAGTGAATATGTCTACATTACCTTTAGGTTTATTTTTAAAGCCTGCATTAATTTCTGCTTCAGACTTCACCACAACACCATTGCACTTAAACTCCATAGTGGAAGAAGACATATTGTTCTTATATAGATCTTTTACTGCTTCAGAATTCAGCTCCCTTAAATTGAAGTCGGCGGGAGGAGAGATTGTTGTAGATTGTAAAAGAGTAATTTTTTCACTTTTGCAATACAACCGCTTTTTAAATACGCCTATCGAGCAACTCAATTTTAAATATGCGAAAAAGCAAACTCGAACACCTACTGTTTTCACGCACGAAGAAGCTATGAGTGTTATTAATAGTATGGTGATGCCATATAAATTATTAGCGCAATTAATGTATGGCGGCGGCCTTCGCGTTTCTGAAGCTTTACGATTGCGAGTTAAAGATGTTGATTTCGCAATGGGCTACATTGTTATCCGAGATGGGAAAGGATTTAAAGACAGAACAACATTATTACCAAAAAGCATCATTCCCGATTTAAAAAAGCAAATTGATTTGGTTCAAAACCTACTTGAGTATGATAAATCCTGTGGTGTTTCAGGAGTATATATGCCTAACATGCTTGAGAAAAAATATCCTTCGGCAGGACATTCCTTAGGATGGCAATTCATATTTCCAAGCAAGGAATTAAGTAAAGACCCTCGGTCCAAAGCAATTCGAAGGCACCACATATACCCAACCACAATCCAATCACATGTAAAGCAAGCAATTAAAGAATCGCGCATACACAAACATGCCAGCTGCCACACATTCCGCCATTCCTTTGCAACTCGTCTATTACAAGCAAAGTATGACTTGAAGCAAATTCAAACACTAATGGGACACACAGATATTCGGACAACCGAAATCTATTTGCATGTATTGGACGAACTAGGGGATCGAGTTAAAAGCCCTATAGATACCTAACACAGAAATTTGGAACGGACTTCTTGAAAACTTCATTGCTATCGTACATGTGTCCGAATGACTGCTTTGCACCAAAGTCACATATTTAAAGAGTTTTTCACTAATTAAGGTGCTATTAATCATTTAAAAAGTTTAGAGGGCACCCAACAACTACACAGTAGAAAAACGCTCATCAATTGAATATAACACCCTAGAAAAACGACCAAATATTAAGCTGCATTTTGAATTGCAGCCTCCGAATTCTCTCGATCACCAAATAACATTGAATTTCTTATCCTGTAAACTGACTTTGCTCTTTCACCTAAACGCGGCAATCTCGCCTTTGTGGTTAGCCTACCCTCTTTTCTATCACTATCAGTAAGCACTAAGGCGTTAATATCACGCAATATACGCGCAATACGGTTAGCATCAAAACCCTTACATAAATCTTTTTTGAAAGATTCTGGGTACACATAGTAATCAGCATCTGAAGTATCACCATCTAGAGGATTTTTATCAATAATTTCTCTACGCAAGCCCCAGCATTCAGCCGTTACAGGCACATGCGAATCTATTACTAAATCCTTATTGTTTGCGACTAGCTGTGGTTCGTCCCACCGTTTAAAACGGGACTCTAGGTTCAGACAACGAACAAGGGTACATAATTAATCGTTAAATATTTGGTTCCTGCAATAGCGGAATGAACGCATTTCGATAATCTTTATCACAACGCATTGCCACTAAGTTATCTCTTGGATCAAACTTAATGAGTTGATTCAACGCGCTCATGATCAAAATGGTTTGATTTAAACGATTACAGTAAAAATTATTGTAGCTTATGAGAAATTTTTCTTCCTTACTAAATAAACCTGGGGTGACACCCTCCTTAACTGATATGTAAGGAGTTATGATTCGAGTTATTTCTAATTGTTTTTTAAAAAAAGCGGTTGAGGTTTCATGATCATTTAAACCATTAGCTACCAATTTCTTAACCTCATTTATTGTCATAGTGATGACCACTCTCATACCGTCGAACACATATCCTTGCTCCCTTATTACCCCGTAATCTCCTGAATCTGCAAAAGGGAACAAATCTGCATGTAATTCCCTGCCCCGAACTGAAATCCGCCCATTAAATTTGTTTTCTATATCCTTGGAGAATTTTAAAAATTCTTCAAGATGCTTATAATAATTTGCAAAATTGTTTTGCGACCTCGTCAATTCCATTGCTGTCTTAGCCTGTTCAGACTTATGATTCGCGTTAAATAAACCGATCAAAGGAATCAAAAGCGCCAACACCCAGAATGGAATTTTGTACCACTCATACCAATTACTTAACGTTGCGGTGCCTTCCCACACCAGATTTTCATCACGAATGACCTTCCAACACAGTAGCCCGAAAAAAATTACAATAATACTGAACGGCGCCCAAAAAGCAGGTAGCTTAAGAAAACTTTCGTTTGGATTGAACCAGCCACCAAATCGCCAATAATTTAAAAACCATTTGATTACTTTTTTTACCTTCAGCAACAGCCCTTTCATGTATGCCCCTTATTTTAATTATTCAAATTTCCTCAGCACTTCACCCGTGGCAAATCCTGCCATACGGTGGTGTAGCACGGTGACTTATGTTCCTGCTTCATTTTCCACTTTTTTTGCATGCCTTCAGCGGCCAAATATACAGTGCTTTTGCCAAACTTTTTATTCACACCATCAATAAGTGTCATAAGCTCGTCTGATCGTTTAGTTTGACCCTCGCTAAACATATCATTTTGGAAGTAGATCTTGTCAACAATATCAATCAGCCCCATCCCGCTTTTTTGAAACCTATATGCTCGATGGACGCGCCAATTTCAGAAGTCTGGCAAGCGTATGAGTCGCTGCAACAAAAAGAAAACAATACCCTGCGCTGGCTGCTCGATACCTATAACGCATCCGATGCTAACAAAAAAAATGCTACCAGCACTCAACGCCAGCATGAAATGGACCGCAACTCGCTCACCGAAGCCACCCGGGCCAAAGGCAGTAAGTTTGGCGATTTAGCACTAGATCAAATAAATCGTTTAATGATCCGCAAGTACTTAGATATAGCCATCCACAAAGTTGGAGCAAATCGCCACGTACAACATTTAAAAGCAGCGTGGAATTGGGGCAGCCAACGCTATGCACAAGTACCACAACAAAATCCATGCGAAAAAGTGACGCTCAACGAAGAAAAATCACGAGTGCGTTACGTCGAAGACTGGGAATACACCCTTGTACAAGACATCATCTTGCAAACCACCCGCTCGCCTCATCTAGCCGTAATGATGGAACTAGCATACCTCTGCCGCCTTAGGTGCTCAGAGGTGCGAAACTTAAAGCACAGCGATATTAAAGATGGTTACATTCGCATAGTTCGTGGCAAAGGTTCACTGGGAGAACTTACGCGACTGTCCAAACGTCTACAGGCTGCCATTGATTCTGCCAAAGCTATAAACGCAAATGCCCCCTGCCCGATCACCGGCGCATACTTGCTGCACGATGCCAAAGGCTTAAAAATCCAAAAAAATGCATTCGACAGCGCCTGGCAACGCGTTATGGAAAAAGCGGTAACAACAGGGCTAGAAATTGAAGGGCAACAATTAAAGCTGGAAGAAGGGTTTAAATTTCATGATCTAAAAGCGAAGGGAGTTAGTGACCACACAGAGCACCATAGCGGCCACAAAAGCGAAAAGCGAGGCAGATTTATATAAGAAAATTGCAGCAAGTGGATGCCACCAGATAAACCTAGTTCCTGCGATAGAAATCAATTAGCTTCCGACCAGGATATCGTTTTTTATCAAAAGCATTCAACGCCGCTATTTCATCTTTTGCCGATAGTTGAAAAAGCTTAACGTGTTCTGTCATTTGGCTCGTATACTTTAAGGCAGATTTATGAATCTGAGGATCAATAATCTTTATCAAAGCCTGTTCAAGGGGCAACTCTGATCCGAGCCCTAATCGCTCCCATTCGGCTTTCATTGAAGTTGCATGAAAGTTTGCGCGCACATGGAAGGCATTCACCATTTGCTCGAATCTTTCCTGCTGAATAGTGAGTCGAAAAACCAAGTCAGGCTCATCTTCTAAGATAAATTCTAGATCTTCAAACTTTTGCATCATATTCAAAAAAGCAGGCAATGTTCTCGGCGGATAACCAAATGCAAGCAAATAATTATTCGGGTATACAGCAAATTCTTCAGCTAATTGCAAACTAACGTTTACTTGACGAGCCAATACAAGTAATGCTCTATTAATTGCTCCTACTTCATGACGTGTACGTACCTTATCCTGCTCTTCGGAATTCCATAAATAAAGAAGCACACCACCCATTAACGTCGCAGTAAGCGTTACAAAACCACTTACAAATGTTTTTTCGTCTAAAATTCCTGCAAAGCCAAAAATAATGATAAATGCAAGAGCTACCAGCCAAACCAAGTGAGGCATATATTTCATTTTGATTTCCGCATTAAAATTGATCATCTTGCTTTTTAGCAAACAATCAAGGTCTGCGGAACTAAAGCAAATTTATATTGAATTTATTTATTATTATTGGCGCTTGAAGATGAATCATTTTTTAGTGAATTATCAATACCTATAATTACTGACTTGACTTCACTTAGTGCAGCATCTACCGATTTTATTTTATCTGCCCGTGAAGTAGTAATCAGAAGTACAGCCATTAAGGTTAGAGCTCCAATAAGTACAGTCGCTAACGCACTGGGTACACCCGACAATAACCATAAAAAAAATGGATACAAATACTTTTGATTAAAAGCTTGAGGAGCACCAGCTTTTTTAGCTTCACTTATTATTGATTTAGAAAATTTATCTAGTCTTTTTTGAACCTCTTTGTCAACTTTCGAGGCTCGCAAAGAAACCTCTTGGTTAAATTTGTCTTTCCAAGGTTGCTCCGAGTTCGTCACAATACGATTTAACAAAATAGCGGCGTTATCCCTAAAACTTTGGAGCTGTAACGGTGATGCCGCAACATTATCATGGAGAGTTTTAATACGTAACTGAATATCCGCCTCTAACATTTGGCTCGCACGCAATTGAGAAGCTAATTCAGATTTCTGATATTTATATAATGAATAAGCTAACAAACCCTCTAAATCAGTTCCATTATTTACTAGCTTGTCAAAAACCCATGGTCTCACAGTCAATTTAAATTTCCATATGCAAAAGACCCTGCGGGCCTGTATTAATATCTTTATTTATTTTTTATAGGACTTGGAGATAACGTGAGATAAAGCACTCGCCGCAAGTCTGCGGCTATCATCCCGCGCTTGCTTCGTTGGAAGCGCACAATCTGAAAAACTACCAGTACTGAAATTGATCCCCTTAGTAACAAGAGAATTTTGCTTACGAATATGACCTAAATCTTTAGCATCATTGCCACTGGCCTTCATAAAAACCTCTCAAAAACGTAAGTTCACTTCATGCACATTGAATCAAAACTTTAATTAGTTTTTTAGCAGATAAAGGCTTGTTTAAATATCGCTCACAAATTTGGCAATTGCAAACTAAATTTCACCCAAGATTTTCACCCACGAATAGCACAAAGGCCTAGCATTTCTGCTAAGCCTTTGTTTTATATGGTGCACTCAGGAGGATTCGAACCTCCGACCGCTCGGTTCGTAGCCGAGTACTCTATCCAGCTGAGCTATGAGTGCAGTGTTGAGGCGCGCATTTTATTGATCCATTACCTTATCGTCAAGCATTTATTTATCTTTTTCTTAAATGAATTTGAAATTAATGCCTTTAAAATCAATTGAATACATAAAACAATCAATCTGCATAATTTACAGCCTATCAAGGAGCACGATACTTTACGTATAACCCGGCACTCTAATTCTTAGCGTTTGTATTGAATGGAGAGAGGCTTCTATATATTCCTTAGCTAAATAAATCCAACTGCTCATCGCCCTGCTTGGCAGTAACAGGAACGCTTAGTGGTTTTCGGAACAGCGATGTATCTAGCCAATGAAATCGAGAGCTATTTCTAACGCCTAAACGACTAATGGTCTTTTCAAAACGCTGGCGAATCATATCTGCCCACAAACCTTCACCTTTCATACGAGAACCGAATTTGGCATCGTAGTCTTTACCGCCCCGCATATCCCTGATGCGGTTCATGACGCGCCCCGCCCTATCCGGAAAATGGGCTTCTAGCCATTGTTGAAAAAGCGGGTTCACCTCCCAAGGCAAACGCAATATGGTGTAACCAGCGCAGGTTGCACCAGCATCAAATGCTGACTGAAGGATGCTCTCCAAATCTTGATCTGTGACAAAAGGAATAATAGGCGCAACACTTACCGACACAGGAATACCCGCATTAGCTAGCCGGCGAATTGTTTCTATACGACGGGTGGGTGAAGCTGCGCGCGGCTCAAGCGTACGCGAAATATCGTGATCCAGCGTTGTAATAGTAATAGCCACCACAACCAACTGATCTTTGGCCATTTCCGCAAGTAAGTCTATATCGCGTTCAATAAGGGAAGATTTAGTGATTAACCCTACCGGATGCTTACACTCTTTTAACACCTGCAATATTTGCCGCGTTAGTTGAAGCTTTCGTTCACAGGGCTGATAGGCATCTGTATTGACGCCCAAGGCAATTGCGCTTGCAGTATAGGATTTGGAGGCTAATTCCCGCCTTAATAGCTCTGCAGCATTGATTTTTGCAAACAAGCGAGTTTCAAAATCCAGGCCTGGCGATAAACCTAAGTAAGCGTGACTGGGGCGCGCAAAACAATAAATACACCCATGCTCGCAACCGCGATAAGGGTTCAGTGACACGCTAAAAGGTAAATCCGGCGATTGATTCCGCGAGAGTATAGATTTGGCTATTTCATGCGTCACCTGCGTACTACCCGCACTTATTCTCCCCAGCTCTTCATCGTGCCACCAACCATCATCAATTACTTCCGTGGTCTGTGTTTCGTAGCGCCCGGCAATATTACTCACAGACCCCCTTCCTTTAATGGACTTGATGGGCGCGACTATCCATGAACTGGAATCGACATTGTCATCATCAATAGAATTCATACCGTGTCACAACTGGTTGCATATACAGATATAGTAAGAAGATTTCCTGAAGATATCAAGTTCGATTTACGCTTACCAACCCTCCAATTTAGGCGATGTAGGTATGGCGCTTAAGACTCATTGTCCAACTTACAGCCCAGTTATAACCCGACACTACTGCACCTAAATTTTCTGTCGCCTAGCAAAAAACTTTGTGGCTAAAAAAATTCTTACAAAAAAATTGCTAGAAATAGTTTGCGATGAAAAATTTCATCATCGACGCAACATGATTCAAATTACCTAAATGATGATTTACCCGACTAATTCATTTTTTATTTTTCGATATTCATAGATATACATTTTAAGCGTTAGTTGACGTACATATCTTTCACCAGACTTCTTCCAAGCTCCCCACACAAAAATATTTTAACCCCATTAAACGTCACAGCCACTTCACTAATTGTGTATAGGAGATTTGTATGCCTACTGAAAAAGATTTACCCAAAAACCTTGCTGGAGCCGGCTCAATTTTAAGCACGGTTTCAGGCCCTTCTACTGATGTATCTCCCGATAGTTTAGGTGCCAGCAATCCCGTTGGTGATCGACTGTTAGAAAAAATGACAGACGCGAAATCTATAACAGCTGATATGCCCGCAAATGAAAATAAAGCCGTGGAATATGGCGAGGCTTCACGCTGCCCCTTCACAGGCTCCACGCGTGAAGCAGGCTCAAACGCTACTACGGGAAGCACGTCTTCTGAAATTAACGCATCAGAAAAAGTGGGAAGTGGTGAGCCTCAGTTAGGAGCTAATCCTACCGTTGACCCATTAGATCGCGTTCGTGTTGACGCTACAGATCAGGTACTAACTACCAACCAAGGCGTACCCGTTGCGGACAATCAACACTCGCTAAAAATTGGCCTACGCGGGCCAACCGCAATGGAAGATTTTATTCTCAGAGAGAAACTTACACATTTTGATCATGAGCGAATTCCTGAGCGTGTAGTACACGCGCGCGGTTCAGCGGCACATGGCATTTTTGAAGCCTATGATTCATTGGCGGATATAACTCGCGCCAATCTATTTGCCGAAGCGGGAAAACAAACACCCGTTTTTGTGCGCTTTTCTACGGTGGCCGGTGAGCGCGGTTCTGCAGACACAGTTCGCGATGTACGCGGGTTTGCTGTTAAGTTTTATACCGACGAAGGCAATTGGGATCTTGTAGGCAATAACATTCCTGTATTTTTTATTCAGGATGCCATGAAATTTCCTGATCTAGTCCACGCCGTTAAACCTGAGCCACATCACGCAATGCCTCAAGCATCAAGCGCGCATGACACCTTCTGGGATTTTGTATCGCTCATGCCCGAATCTACTCATATGCTACTGTGGCAAATGTCAGATCGCGCCATACCGCGCAGTTACCGCACCATGCAGGGCTTTGGTGTGCATACTTTTCGCTTGGTCAACTCTGCGGGCGAATCCGTATTTTGTAAATTCCACTGGACACCATTAGCCGGCACACATTCACTAATGTGGGATGAAGCGGCAAAAATTACTGGAGCAGATCCAGACTTCCACCGTCGCGATCTCTGGGAAGCCATTGAAGCTGGCGAGTACCCACAATATGAATTGGGTTTGCAAATTTTCACTGAGGAACAAGCTGCCGAATTTCCATTCGATGTGCTTGATCCAACCAAAATTGTTCCCGAAGAAATGATTCCCGTTGTGCGGGTTGGGAAGATGACCTTAAATCGCAATCCCGATAATTTTTTTGCCGAAACAGAGCAAGTAGCATTCTGTACTGCGCATGTAGTCCCAGGCATAGATTTCAGCAATGACCCTTTATTGCAAGGCCGAATTCATTCGTATTTGGATACCCAGCTTACTCGCTTGGGCGGCCCAAATTTCCATGAGATCCCTATCAATGCGCCTATTACACCGGTTAATAATAATCAGCGCGATGGCCTTCATCGCCAAGCAATTCATCGTGGCCGGGTAAATTACGAACCAAATTCACTCGCTGGTGGTTGTCCATTTCAAGCAGGTATTTCAGGCTTCACAAGTTTTCCTGAACCTATCGCCGAAGATAAAGTACGCGGCAAACCAGAATTATTTGCCGATCACTATTCCCAAGCGCGATTGTTTTGGCAAAGCCAAACGCCTATTGAGCAAATGCATATTATTGCCGCTTTCCGCTTTGAACTTACCCGGGTTCAAATACCCGCTATTAGACAACGAGTAGTATCCTTATTAGTAAACGTGGACTCTGCGTTGGCATCAGGTGTTGCGAAAGGGCTTGGTATTGAGTTACCAGCCGCAGCTCCATTGGCCAGCAATTTGCCCATGCCAAGCTACGAACCTTCACCCGCGCTTTCACTACTTTCACGCCCCGGCCTCACCGGAATCCGCACGCGCCGCGTCGCGATTTTGGTGGCGAATAATGTAAAAGCCGATTCTGTGGCTAAGGTTTACACCGACTTATTGTCTGAAGGAGCCGTTCCACGCCTAGTGGGAGTTCAACTTGGCAAAGTTGTCACTAGCGATGGAAAAACATTAGACATTGAAATTTCGCTCGAAGCCGGGCCCTCAGTACTATACGACGCAGTTGTAATTGCCGGTGACGATGGATCTATTAAAGATTTGCTGTGGGATGCAAATGCACTTGATTTTGTGCGCTTACAATATCGTCACTGCAAACCCATATTAGCGATTGGCTCTGGCGTCATTTTATTGAACAAAGCCGAGATCCCTACCACTCTGCCCGATGGCTCAATCGATGAAGCTATTTTTGTAGCCGATGACTTGACGCTAACGGAAATATTGACTGATTTTAAAAAGGCTTTAGCAAGCCATCGCTTCTTCGCGCGCGAGTTAGATCCACCTATTGTTTAAAAACGTTTACGAAATGCCTTTTTCTGTACGGAAATTTTAATCAATACATGCTGAGTCAGTAAGTGCTAATTAAGAAAACTGGCTCAGCATGTATTTCTGTTAATGTAAATTGATGCAACTTCAGGAGTTTTATATGTCATCCAAAAAAGAGAAAGATTATGAACACGCTAACGAGCGTGGAAACGGCCCTAAAGAACGGATGGAGGGAGGCGATCAGACAGATGATATTGATATTAATGATCCGGAAACACGCGCAAAACACTTAGAAGGGATAAAAGGTCAGGAGAAAGGTTCTGCTTCACAGAAATAATTTTGTATTAACAAAGATTCAGCCTATACAACTGGATAACGGCTACACCATTAACTTGACATGCCCGCTGCTGTCATAAATTTCTTAATAAGGTATGCCACAGCACCTAGCGTTAAAACACTGACAAACCAAATGCTAATTAGCCATCCTATCCTAGCCCACCATGTGGGCTTGGATGTTTGCATTGTATGTTCACTATCATCTGTATTTTTAATCATTAATGGTCATACCCCATACCCGCTTTAATTTTTCCTCTAAAAACATAATAAGCCCAAAAGGTATAGACCAGAATAATGGGGATTATGAATAAGGCACCAACCAAAGCAAAGCCTTGACTTTGTGGGGGAGAAGAGGCTTGCCAGATAGAAATATCAGGTGGAATAATATTCGGCCACAAACTAATACCCAAGCCACTGAACCCTAAAAATATGAGCCCCAATGTAAAAATAAAGGGTTTCACATGCGCGCGATTTTTAACGGAATGAAGCAGCAAAAAAGTAAAGGCTATAACCATAAAAGGTACAGGAGAAAACCATAATATATTAGGAAAGCTGAACCAACGCGCTGCGATTTTTTCATCGAGCAGAGGAGTCCAAACGCTTATCACAATTATTGCCGCAAGCATTATCCACGCTAAATAACGGGATATAGCAAGCGCACGTTCATGAAGTGCTCCCTCAGTTTTCAGAATTAACCAGGTACTGCCTAGCAAAGCAAACGCAATAACTAACCCTAAACCGGTAAATACCGAAAACCAAGAAATCCAATCCAGTGAACCACCCGCATATACTCGATCAACCACTGGTAACCCTTGAATATAAGCACCTAGGGTAACGCCTTGAAAAAATGTAGCGCATACAGAGCCACCGATAAAAGCTTTATCCCAAAAGTGGCGCTCATGATCTAAGGCTTTAAAACGAAATTCAAAAGCAACGCCACGAAAAATTAAACCGATTAACATAAAAATAATTGGTAAATATAACGCACTTAAAATAACCGAATAAGCAAGCGGAAACGCAGCCAACAAACCTGCCCCTCCTAAAACCAACCAAGTCTCATTACCATCCCATACGGGCGCGACCGTGTGCATCATAATATCGCGCTCCTCTTTTTCTTTGAAAAACGGAAATAAAATCCCAAGGCCAAGGTCAAAACCATCCATCACAATGTACATCATGATTGAAAATAGAATAATGACTGCCCAAATAACTGGAAGCTCAATACCCATCATTAGGTCTCCTTATGATCGCTGCTATCTGCATCATCACGATCTGATTTTTCTGCCGCTGAAATTGGGCGCATAAATATTACTTTCACCCAATCGGTGGGCACTGCTCGCCCATCAATTATTTCGTAGCCTTGAGGTGTTTGCATCCAACTGTTAGATGCAATTATCCAGGTTGCAGATATAAGCGTACCCACCGCAACCATAACGGTAGACAACAGGTGAAGGCCAGGCCCAACCCGATTCCAGCCAAATAACATTACGCCCAGAAAACCTGCTTCCAGAAAAAAAGCCGTGAGAACCTCATAAGCTAATAGTGGGCCAGTAAAACCATAAAGCCGCGACTTAAAAACTGTCCAGTACACGAAGTGTGCGAGCTGCAACGACTTGTTATAGCTCTTTACAAGACCTCTTAAAAGACCTATTATTAGGTCTCAAATAGTGAGGTGTACTTATGACAAGCCAAATCTTTGCCAATATAGCAGCCAGTATTTCCGAGTTAAAGGCAAACCCAATGAAGGTTGTGGCCAGCGGGCTAGGTATGCCTATAGCTGTACTAAACAGGAATGAACCTGCCTTCTATTGTGTGCCAGCCAAAGCCTATGAAGCGATGCTTGACCTTATTGAGGATAGAGACCTCTTAGCAATTGCAAGTGCTCGAGCAGATGAAGAAAGCATTTCGGTTTCGATAGATGACCTATAAACTTGCCTTCAAAAAGAGCGCGTTAAAGGAATGGCAGAAGTTAGCACCAAACACTCGAGAGATTTTTAAGAAGCAACTCATAAAAAGGCTCGAAAACCCTCGCGTGCCTTCTGCTGCCGTTAGTGGCGGTAAAGACCTATACAAAATCAAACTGCGTCAACTAGGCTATAGACTCGTGTATGAGGTTTCGGATGATATTGTCACCGTTACTGTACTTGCTGTTGGCGAAAGAGATAAAAACAAAGTTTATGAGCTTGCACTTTCTCGTTTAAAACTCGATCCGCTATAACGCCGAGCTAAGCGGCAGTTTTTAAGTTGTAGTTTTGTGGAATACTTTTGCGCAGCAAAACCACAAAACTGCGACTTAAAAACTGTCCAGCGCACGAAGTGCGCGATGCTTGAGCGACTTGTTATATTTAATTTTTGTGATTAATTTGAGTTTTTAACTTTTTTTAATACATTCTTATAATAGGTCTGAAAGTCATTATTAACTATATTTTCATAAACCACCTTCACACCAAATGATTTTAACAATTCATTTTTTTCATCGTCATTTTCATTGGTGTAGTAGTAAATTTTATTTTTACAAGGTAACCGAGCGCGCTTGTTTAAAACCCACCACAAATCGAGCTCACTAAAATCTAAAGACAAACCAAGTATGTGTACATTACTCGAAAACAGAAGGTCAACCCAAGAAGCGTTACAAAATTCACCATTTAAAATTTTTGTATGCATGGGCTGAACCGTGACTTCTTTTCCCTCCTTGGTATATTTATAGCCACCCTTGATATATGAATCTAATTTTGATAGTGAACCACAATAATGGTCAAGACCAAGCATTATGGTCTTAGGGTGGCTTATTTCGCCATGGATAACCTTTCAGCTAAGTTGCCCTTCAATTCGTAGAGGCTAAGCCTCAAGCATGCGTGGAGTTCGCATCCGCACATATCTGAGTCAAATTATCCCAAAATGGGATAATTTCGTCAATATGCGATTTTGGGATATTTCGATCAAGGGCGAAATATTCATGGCAAATCGTTTGTGGGATGAAAAATACCAGACCTTTCTTGCTGTAGTGAAAGGCCTGCGAAAGAGTTCCGGGATGACCCAAATTGAATTGGCTGCTCGATTGGATAAACCGCAGAGCTATGTCTCAAAATATGAGAGTGGCGAGCGCAGTCTAGATTTTGTTGAAACAATGGAAGTTTGTGAAGCACTCGGTGTAAACCCTGAGAAGTTAATAAAGCTGTACCAGAAATCGCAGCCGGATATTATCTAACTCACACGCATCGGCACTTCAGGGAAGTCGCACGTCTCGGACTATTGAATCCGATCAATCGACGGTCGAGGTATCACCTCACATGGAGATATGCTGAGTAGACTTAAGGATGCTGTGGCCCTTACCAATAACATTGTGGATGTATTGAGTGTGGCTCCGGCAGAGGCTACAAGTTGCTTGCATCTATCATGAGCCACAATGTCGCAATCTGACGATTGTCGAACCGAAGCATTACCTTTCACTACATTGATGTCTTTTACCATACGGTCACCTAAATAGGTCGGCCTTCGACCAAAAGCGGACACCGCCAGAGGAAAATATATTTACGAAAAATGCATAAACCTAACTACGTTCTTTGTGGGTCTCCTGAATAAGCCTTGAGGTAATATAAATAATTAAAGAAAGACCATCTGATGTCATTGAATCGCTATCAAATAATCTTTCACCAATGTTTTTCCCGTAAGATTTTCTTTCATGTTTCGTTAATTTATAACCGTTATTTTTCTCAAGTTTATTTTGAGGGTTCACTTTTCTCTTCAGCAAATACAATAGGTTTTTATATACATAATCAATAGATTCTTCATTGCTTTCTTTGAATCTAGGTATAACTTCTTTTGAAATATTAAGTGCATCTGACAAAGCCTTGCTTTTTTGGAGATTATTACTGTTTTCTACTGCAAACGTGATAACGTTGTAATATATATCTTTTAAAGATAAATTCTCATGCTGCTCGGAGATCGAAAAGATTGTCGGAAAAATATATTCATTTTTTGGATTAAAGTTAATATAAGGATTATATTTTTTTGCCCTTCTTTCCAATTTAACTTTTTTTAAATTTACATATTCAGATATGTAATTTGAGATTATTTGTCGTGTTAAAAAGTCTTTTTCTAAATTGCACGAATAAAACTCAGGTATTGAATATTCACAAAATTCACTAACCGCACGATAAAAAAATGGGGCGTCTATGTATGAGTTTATATTGCTGGTTAGGTAAGACTTAAGTTTCCCCTTGGTACTGAAATTAGATTCCCGTTTATTATCGGATATTCCATATAAAGCATCATCACCTGCTTCGAATAAAGCCTCATAACCACACTCAAATACTGAAACTTCCGATTTATTAATTTTCTCAAATGAATCAATTTTATCGTTCTTAATTTCTTGAACGAAATACGATCCGCTTTTTTCAAAAATAGGAATGATAAAAAAGGGCCTTGGAGACGGCGAAGAAAAGAATCCATAGAGTTTATACTTACTCATTTTTTAATGACTCCTTCGCTTATATAAAGCTCTCTCGTTTTTTGATAAAAAAGCGCACTTATAGCCGACGGGGCAAATCTATGCGGATCATAAGTAAAAAAATTAATATCATTTTCGAATATGAAGTTTGCAACACTTTGATCATTCATCAAGGTGGACGGAATCCCAAGTATTTTTATATCACCCGTAGAGATGTCAATAGCATCTCTCGTGTGTACCTCAATTGTATAAGCTCTATCATCACATTTTTTATCTGGTATTTTCAATAGTCTCAATAACGCAAGTATTTCATACGCCATCGGCGGTATTGCGGTATCGGTAACACTCGGTTGGCTATGAAAATAATTTTCATTATTTTCATAAAAATAGGATATGAAACGCTGAATAAATTCCAAACTATTATCAAACTTAAAATCTTCCAATTTAAAATGATTTGCAATTAATCCAGAATATCTATCCGCTTTAAATGCTCCTGAATCAAACGGATATATTCCACTTATATTGTTGATGCCGGTAGGATTTATTCCCCAACATACTGGGTCCATGCTGGGATCACTTATGTTATCTCCACCGTTAATTTTATAAGCGGGTTTCCCATAGAAAAAATAAACTAATGGCTCTTCAAATACGTTGCATTGTTGCGGTTCAAGTTTCAAGCCATGAAAAATTGATCTAAATACGTAGCTAGTGCATACGTGAAAAAAAGGCATTAATTGTGGAGATGTTTTTCGGCCAGAGAGGATCACATTTTTGAAATGAGTTGTAATAATAGCTTCCGAAGTCATTGTTTTTCCATACATTTTATATATTAAAATTCAAGAATCTTAGTTGCTTGAAAAGTACTTTTAAATTTAGATAGTATTATTAATGCGTTTAGTGTTAATTCGGAGTGCATTGTTTATAAATACTAGCGAAATGGCCTAGTTTGGCGAATTTCCGAAAATTTCCACATGATAGCTATCCTCTTTTAGCTCTACCGCTAACTGCTGCCGCTGTTAAGCTCGTTCAAAGATTAAACATTTACCTTCACTATGGCTGGCGAAATTTTACTCCAGCCACAATACTTACAAGATGACATCAACTATCCCAGCTACGGCCAGAACCGGACGGTCATGAAAACATTATCAATCCAGTTTTTCATTCCAAAGCAGACTGTCGGTTTACATGATTTTTGTATCTTCCAACACCGAGTAAGCGCACGCTATAGAGACATCCTCAGGAGGATTTCTTTATGAACACAACCACATCACTTTCATATGCCGAACCCTGAAATAAAGGCAAGTTAATCGGTCAAAAGCTCCCGCTTAAAATTAAAGATATATGGGCGATTCGAGTCAGGTTACAGCTCGCAAAGCGCATAAGAGAACTCGCACTTTTTAATCTCGCGATAGACAGTAAATTACGCGGCTGTGATCTCGTCAAACTGCGCGTCACCGATATTTCACATGGTGACAGCATTTCAGCGCGGGCGCTGGTCATGCAACAAAAAACGCATCGTCCTGTTCAGTTTGAAATCACCGAGCAAACGCGCAGCTCACTCAGTGATTGGATAAAATCGGCGGGGATTGCATTATCAGATTTCATCTTCCCCAGCCGCATCCATAACTCACCGCACATCACTATACGACAATATGCACGTATCGTGCGACATTGGGTCACTGAAATAGGCCTCGATCCTGCTAATTACGGTACACACTCTATGCGCAGAACCAAGGTCACGTTAATTTATCGCCGCACGAAAAATATTCGAGCGATTCAGTTACTGCTTGGCCACAGTAAAATTGAAAGTACGGTGCGCTATCTAGGCATTGAAGTAGATGATGCTTTAGAAATGGCTGAGCAAACAGAAGTGTAAGGCCAGTGGTATCCGTAGAATTACCACTGCCTTGAAGAATCCTGATTACCGCTCCCGTAGACTTTCTGATCCGTGACGCTTGAGGGGATCTAAGAAGTATTCAATAACACGGCGCTGTGTGGTTTTAATTTCCACCGTTACCGCCATACCGGGTGATAAGTTCAAGTGTCTGCCATCCACAAATAGCGTGTTTTTATCCAGCCGTACTCGGGTTGCAAATACCAATCCTAATTTCTCATCCTTAATAGCGTCAGACGATACTGAAATTACTTCGCCGTTAACGGTACCGTATTTAGTAAACGAGAAGGTTTCAATTTTAACTTCTACTTTTTGGCCAGAGCGCACAAAGCCAATATCTTGATTAGACAAGTAGGCTTCTACTTCAATGGGGCTATTGGTGGGCACAATCGTCATTAAGGGCTGCGCAGGGGTTACAACACCACCTATGGTGTGTACGGCCAATTGTTGCACTGTGCCATCTACAGGCGAGGTTAAACGCATAAACTCACCGCGAGAAGCTGCCTTAATAAATTCTTGCGAGAGTGATGATGCGCGTTGCTCTGCTTCATGTAATTTATCTAACCACACACGGCGTGTTTCAGCATAAAACTGTTTACTCTCGCGCTCGGCTTCCGTGCGTGAAGCGGCAATCTCCGAAAGTCTTTCAGTTTCTGCCACTAAAGTACGCTCTTGTTCAATTAAAGATGTTTTGAGCTCAAGATAGGCATGTTGCGAAACGAATTTTTTATCGAGTAAACGCTGATAATCCTGTTCGCGCTGCTGAACGATGGGCAAGGTTTGTTTATATTTTTCAACGATGGCTTGTGTTGAACGGTACTCTGCCTCATGGCGCGAAGTAACGGCTACTAATTGCGATGCGCGGGTTTTGTAAGCTTCCAATTGGCCAGTCGCCAATCGCTTTTCAGCCTCAATTGCCGCTGGTGAAATAGTCGCTGCAAAATGACTCGTATCCAAATTCAGTACGATGGATTTCTTTTGCAATAAAGCCGATTCTTTTTCTTGCGCACCAAGTAAGGCTTTATACATAGCGGCATCCAAAAAAGCGGTTTGAAACTCGGCTTGCAGCCTATCGATATCCGCTTGCGCGACAGTTGCATCCAATTCAATCAAGTTATCACCTGCCTTAACCGCTTGCCCATCAATCACATGAATGGCATGCACTGAGGCGGTTTCCATGGGCTGGATAATTTTGCTCCGGCTATCAGGGACAATTTTTCCAGTAGCGGAAGCAACCACATCCAACTTTCCAAAAAACGACCACACCACCAACAAAAAAACAAACAGCAGTATTAACCGCATAAATATTTTAGGCGCTGGGTGTACCGGCGTTTCTTGCAGTGCGAGGGTTGCGGGTAAAAATTCATATTCGTGGCGCGTGCGCTTTAATGGTTCTAATTCCTCGCGGCGTGCCCACACATGGGTAAATACGGTTTTGTAACGTTGCCATAACTCTGCGAAGGCTTGTGCTTTAAGTGACGTCATTTTACTTAACCTCCCTGCAATTCAAGTAAGCGCGCATAGTGGCCGCCACTTTTTTCAAGCAGTTCGTGATGATGACCCATTTCCACAATTTGCCCGCGCTCCATCACCACAATGCGATCTGCATGACGTACCGATGACAGCCGGTGCGCAATAATAATGACCGTCCGCCCTACGCAAATATCTTTCATATTGTCTTGAATGATGCGTTCAGATTCATAATCCAAGGCGCTAGTTGCCTCATCGAAAATTAATACACGGGGGTTACCAATTAATGCGCGTGCAATTGCAATGCGTTGACGCTGACCACCGGAGAGCGTTGAACCATGCTCACCCACCATGGTGTCATAGCCATCTTCAAGCTCCAAAATAAAATCGTGCGCTCCCGCGAGTTTTGCAGCCGCCATGACTTCTTCAATAGCGGCACCAGGGTCAGCCAAGGCGATATTTGCACGAATAGTACGATTGAATAACACATTCTCTTGCAGTACTACACCGATTTGACGACGCAATGAAACCGTATCGGCCTGTGCAATATCAACCCCATCGATTAATACACGGCCACGCTCGGGAACATACAACCGCTGCACTAAACGCGTTAGAGTACTTTTGCCAGAGCCAGAGCGACCTACAATGCCGATAGTCTCACCGGGCTCAATCACCAAGCTTAAATTAGACAACACTTCTTGTGCATCAGGTCTATAACGAAAACGCACTTGATCAAATTCAATGCGGCCTTCTATGCGCGGCAAACTTGAACGGTTATCGGCGGCTAGCTCAGTGCGCGTATTTAAAATATCGCCCAAGCGCTGCATGGAAATACCCACTTGCTGAAAATCAGTCCACAGTTGTGCTAACCGCATAATGGGTTGCGCTACACGGCCTGCTAACATATTGAACGCAATTAATTGGCCCACACTTAAATCACCCTCAATGACCAAACGTGCGCCTAACCAGAGGGTGCCTACCACTACTAACTTGCCCACTAAATTCACACCTTCGTGTGCCAAGGTAGAGAGTGTTGTGGCACGAAAGCTGGCAGACACATAATGCGCAAGCTGGTTGTCCCAGTTGCGTGTCATTTGCGGTTCTACTGCCATGCTTTTTAAGGTATCAATGCCTGAAATAGTTTCGACTAAAAAGGATTGGTTCTCTGCACTGCGATTGAATTTTTCATTTAATCGCACACGCAGTAATGGTGTAACTAATAACGAAATAAATACATATAAAGGCAATGAAGCCAAAACAATTAGCGTAAGCCAACCGCTATAAAACAACATCACCGCAATAAACACCACTGAAAACAAAATGTCCAAAACAACGGTAATGGCATTACCTGTTAAGAAAGAACGAATATTTTCGATTTCGCGAACACGCGCAACAGAATCGCCTACACGGCGAGCTTGAAAATAGCTCATGGGCAAGGCTAACAAATGCCTAAAAATTCTCGCCCCAAGCTCGACATCAATACGGCTGGTGGTATGCGCAAACACATAGGTGCGCAGTGCAGACAACACCACTTCAAAGATGGATACAACCAGTAGCCCAATAGCAATAACATCCAACGTTGTTAAGCCACGGTGCACCAATACCTTATCCATCACCACTTGGAAAAATAATGGTGTTACTAACGCAAATAAATTGAGCGCAAGCGACACCAATAAAATCTCACCGAGCAAGCGGCGATATTTAATAACAGCGGGAATAAACCACGTGAAATCAAATTTGGCCAAATCGCCCACCATGGATTCACGCGAAGCCACTAAAATCAGATCACCGCTCCACAGTTCATTTAGCTCGTCTTCACTTAATACCAAGGGACGAGCAGCGGCAGGGTCTTGAATTAAAAATGTATCGCCAGCAGTTTGCGCCAGCACAAAGAACTGACCACTTTTACTGATGGCAATAGCGGGCAAAGGCGTTCTATCCAAACGATCAATAGACGTTTTGACTTGTTTGACCTGCAACTTATATTTTTTAGCGGCCAACATAATGTCGCTTGCTGCAAATAATTTACCGGGCAGACCAAACTCATGTGCAATTTGTTCGGGCTCGACAGGAATGCCGTGAAAGCGCGCTAACAACACCAAACTGATTAAACCGGAATCCACTTGTACAGGCTCCAAGCCTTGTTCCTTTTTTTCTATAACGGACATACAAACCTCAAAGAAAACCGCTGTAGCCTCACGGCAACAGCGGTTTATTTTTTTCAAATGATAATTAAGCTTGGCTTGCGAGAATGGGTTGCGTCACATCGTAAACACCCACCAACACTTTAGATTCAGCGGCTGATGGTGGTGCAAATGCCGCCATCGCTTGAATCATTGAGTCGAGCTGGCTTGTAGGATCAACCGATTTTTGCGACATGAAACTTTGTGAGGCTAAGCGTGCAGCAATATTGGGAGCAGTAATCGCTTTGGCAGCAGACACATTACCCGCAGCGTCTTTTGCCGTTATATTGACTGTTTGACCTTTGGTTAAGGCAGTTGCCAACGTAACGGAATAAGCGCCGGTGGTTGCATTCGCGGTAACGGTGCCCAGTGTTGTAGTGTTGCCACTATTTTTAACAACTACAGTACTGCCAGCCTCTGCAACGCCAGTAATTATTTTACCAGCAGTATTGAAAGCACCAGTAGGCAATGCAGGTGCGGTTTTATCGGGTGCGATAATCGCTTTCACAGCAGACACATTCCCAGCAGCATCTTTCGCAGTGACATTCACAGTTTCTTTATTAATTAACGCCGTCACTAATGTAATGCTGTAAGCACCTGTTGTTGCATTAGCAGTAACAGTGCCAAGAGTTGTTGTGTTGCCACTGTTTTTAACAACGACCGTACTGCCTGCTTCTGCAACGCCAGTAATAACTTTACCCGCCGTATCGAAAGCAGCGGTTGGTAAAGCAGGTGCGATTTTATCGGGTGCGATAATCGCCTTCACAGCAGACACATTTCCAGCAACATCTTTCGCCGTTACGTTAACAGTTTCTTTATTGATTAAAGCCGTTGTCAACGTAATGCTGTAAGCGCCCGTGGTTGCGTTCGCCGTTACTGTTCCGAGCGTTGTCGTATTGCCATTGTTTTTAACAACAACCGTACTGCCTACTTCTGCAATGCCAGTGATAACTTTACCTGCCGTATCGAATGCAGCAGTTGGTAATGCAGGTGCGGTTTTATCGGGTGCAACAATTGCTTTAACAGCAGACACATTACCGGCTGCATCTCTCGCCGTTACGTTAACGGTTTCTTTATTAATTAAAGCAGTTGTTAATGTAATGGTATAAGCGCCCGTTGTTGCGTTTGCAGTAGCAGTTCCGAGTGTTGCAGTGTTTCCGCTATTTTTAACTTCAACCGTACTGCCTGCTTCTGCAACACCGGAAATAACTTTACCCGCAGTATCGAATGCAGCTGTTGGCAATGATGGTGCGATTTTATCGGATGCGATAATCGCTTTCACGGCAGACACATTGCCGGCTGCATCTTTAGCGGTAATATTAACGGTTTCTTTGTTGATTAACGCCGCTACTAATGTAATGGAGTAAGCACCGGTTGTCGCATCCGCCGATACTGATCCGAGCGTTGTAGTGTTACCGCTATTTTTAACAACAACCGTACTACCAGCTTCTGCGACGCCAGTGATAACTTTACCGGCCGTATCGAACGCAGCAGTTGGTAAAGCCGGTGCGGTTTTATCGGGTGCGATAATCGTTTTAACAGCAGACACATTACCGGCTACATCTTTCGCTGTTACATTAACGGATTCACTATTAATCAATGCAGTTACTAATGTGATGCTGTATACGCCTGTTGTTGCATTAGCAGTAACAGTGCCAAGAGTTGTTGTGTTGCCACTGTTTTTAACAACTACCGTACTACCGGCTTCTGCAACGCCGGTAATAACTTTACCGGCAGTATCGAATGCAGCTGTTGGTAAAGCAGGTGCGGTTTTATCGGGTGCAATAATCGCCTTCACAGCAGATATATTTCCAGCAACATCTTTCGCCGTTACGTTAACAGTTTCTTTATTGATTAACGCCGTCACTAATGTAATGGAGTAAGCACCGGTTGTCGCATCCGCCGTTACGGTTCCGAGCGTTGTAGTGTTACCGCTATTTTTAACAACTACCGTGCTGCCAGCTTCCGCAACACCCGTGATAACGAGACCTGCCGTATCAAATGCGGCGGTTGGTAAAGCGGGTGCGGTTTTATCGGGGGCAATAATAGCTTTAACGGCAGATACATTTCCGGCTGCATCTTTTGCGGTAAGATTAACGGTTTCTTTATTAATTAATGCAGTTGCTAATGTAATGCTGTAAGCACCTGTTGTCGCATCCGCCGTTACTGTTCCGAGCGTTGTCGTATTACCGCTATTTTTAACAACCACAGTGCTACCAGCTTCTGCAACACCGGTGATAACTTTACCCGCCGCATCGAATGCAGCGGTAGAAATAATCGGTGCAGTGTAATCTTGAGTAACTATAGGTTGCGGTTGTGAGGAATTGCCAGCAGAGTCTTTTACGGTTAGATACACAGTTTTTCCCGTAAGATATTTCTTATCTACAGAAATGTAAAACCGATCAGAGCCAACAACATCTGCCGCAGCTATCAGTTCACCCTGTAAATCATGAAGAAATACAGTAGAGTATGACTCTGCAATTCCGACTATGTTAGCGGATGCATCAATAATGTAGGCTTGATCGGGAGGCGTTACATCATATAAAAGCCTATCATCGAAACTTATACCAGAACCATCATAAAACTTTATAGTTTCTATTTTTCCATCGGAATAAGACGACCGGTTGCTTAAAGTCCACTCACCAAATGATAATTTATCATAGGGAGAGTTTGTAAATGTAATTTCGACACCAGAAGCTCCTTGAGAAAAAATCACGTTATCTTTGGTGATACCTACACCAAACTCTATTGTATCTAGACCACCTCTATCATATATTCCATCAGCGCCATCCCCAAGATTAAAGCGGTAAATATCACGTCCTTCATTAGCTGAAATTAAATCATCACCTAAGCCACCAATATAAATCACATTAAAAATATATCCATTTTCAGATTCAAGAATATCCATACCCGCACCACCATCAAGCAAAGCAGTTCCATTCGTATGAAGTACATCATCACCATTACCACCATAAAGTGAACTGGAATTCCCTTCAGTATATAGATAATCATTTCCATCAAGACCCATCAGTATACCAGCCGCTTTAGTGTATAGCGTATCATTGCTAAGAGTCCCTAAACCAGCCTTAGCCCTAACGTCATCAAACCCCCACGCTGTACCATCTGAAAACTTAATTAATTCAATATCGTGAGATTCCTGGGCGAAATTAAAAAAATAAGTCGGAATAGAAATAGAATCATTTGTATTCTTTATATATAAGTTTAAGCCATCAAAACGAATGTTAACCAAGAGAATATCACTAGGCGAAATGCCAACACCAAATTGCAGCACATCAATTTCATTAATTCCGCCCTCCATACCGCCCGTTATCTGATCATGACCATCACCTTTATTAAAAATAAACGTATCGCTGCCCAAACCTCCTGCAAGCTCATCATTACCAAGGCCACCCTCTAGTGTATCGTTCGTGGCATAGCCGATAATATTGTCACTAGTGTCTGAAGATTGCAGAACAGTACTTTTAATATAATTAATATCCCAAACGGTATTGTCAGAAAATTTAATTTTATCAATCCGATAGCCCGATGCGGCGTCATTAAAAAAGAAGTTGGTTACTTTTATAGTTGCGACAGAATCATTGAGAGTTATCAGCAAATCATTAGCATTACGTGACAAGCGAATATCAGCAGCTACTATTCCGGCATCCAACTGGATAACATCAGATTTATTGAAGGTGTAATCAGCACTGTTAATAACATCATGCCCAGAATTTTTCCCGAATAGATAAGTATCATTACCAGTACCACCATCCAGAATATCATTTCCTGCGCCCCCATTAATTGTATCTGCGCCACCCGCACCACTGATAAAATCATTGGCCAAACCGCCATTTAATATTTCATTGCTTGCCGTTCCGATAACAGTTACAGGCTCAGGCGTCACTGCAAATAACATTCTATTTTTAAGGGCTGCAAGATCCCAAATGGTGCCATCAGAAAATTTGATGGTGCCCACTAGCAGCTCATCTTGCCCTCCATTTACATTCAGTAACCTTAACGAATCACCTGTATTATTAACTATAAATCTAAGCTCACTATCCAATTCTAGCGTGACCCAATCTGGTGAAATACCCTCACCAAATATCAGCGTGTCATTACTTCTGGCGTAAATACTATCTTGACCGGAACCTATATCAAACATGTAGGTATTAGAACCATCGCCACCATCGATAACATCATTGCCAGTGCCTCCATTTAACGTATCATCACCGCCAGCTCCATATAAAGAGTCATTACCCTTGCCGCCCAAAATTGTATTTGCGGAATCATCCCCATAAATTTCATCGGCATATATGGTTGATATTAAAGCAGCAGACTTAAGTATGCTCATATCCCACAGCGTACCGTCAAAAAATTTGATAGTTAAATTATCAGCAGGATTATAAATATGAAGACCATCTGTTGTTAAAGCAGAAGGTGAGTACGAAAAAGACGAGCGAATGGGCGAATCTTTAATATATAAATACAACTCGTTAGTTATACCGTTATTTATACCACCATTTTTTACAAAAAAATCTGTTGGATCAATACCTTCACCTAATTCGATAACATCTGCACCTGTATCGACGGCCAGAGAATCTGTTGTGAAACTAATAACGTCAAATCCAGAACCAACACCAAAGCGATAAATATCAGAGCCACTACCTCCATTTAATACATCATTACCCATTCCACCATCAAGAATGTCGTCTCCATCACCGCCAAACAGATAATCTCCACCTCCCCCTCCGCCAAGAACGTCATTGCCAGCATTACCCAAGACAGTATCATCGCCTTCACCGCCAAAAATAATTTCATTGTCCGCATAACCAATTATTTTATCATTAGCATTTGTCGACACCAAAACTTTTTGCTTAATCGTATTAATATCCCATGCAGTACCATCGGAAAATTTAATCCATTGGACAGCATTTATGGTTGCCCCCGCATTTAAAAAATAATCTAAAATATTTACTGCGCCACCCCTAAAATCAATAACCAAATCATCCTGGAACCTGAGCACACGAATATTATCAGTTGTAATGGAAGCATCCACATAAACTATGTCCTCATTTGTACCAAAAGCATCTGTATTATCAAAATGATTAGCAATATTGGCCGAACCATAATTTTTTCCAACAAGATAGTGGTTCGAACCATTACCTCCGTACAAATAATCATCGCCACCACCACCACTTAAGGTGTCATCGCCAGAGGAACCAAAAATGTGCTGATCTTTACTTCCACCTGCAATTACATCATTCGTATCAAAACCGTAAATGCTATCATTGCCCACCGAACCTTTAATAATTTCTTGTTTAATGCGGTCAATATTCCAGACACTGCCATTCGCAAATTGAATATTTTCTATAGCGTCCCTTTCATCAATGGCGGCCCAGCGGTCGAATCTAGTTCGAAAATACATATTTGATATTGTGATTTTTTCTCCCGTATTTAGTGCTATCACAACATCATTATCATCGATGGCATATATAGTGACGTCGCTTTCGGCAATACTTGAATCAAATTTAATTACATCATTTGCACCGCCCGTATCCGTAAGCGTGTCTACACCATCACCTCTATTGAAAATGTAAGTATCATTACCGTTTAAACCATTTAATTGATCGTTGCCTTTTCCGCCAATAAACACATCATCGGTATTAAAGCCATATATTTCATCATCGTCCTCTGCACCATTAATGGCTTCTTGTTTAATGCGGTTAATATCCCACACGCTGCCATTCGAAAATTGAATATATTCAATGGCTTTTTCTGTCAGAGCACCATCCGTATTAAACATACTGTTTATTGTAATTTTTTCGCCGGTATCTAAGGTTAAGACTAAGTCTTTATCGCTTCGGCGAGTTGTTACATTAGTTTCTGCAATACTCGCACCAAATTTTATAATGTCACTTCCAGAGTATTCCGTAATAACATCACTGCCATCACCGCGAGAAAACACATACATGTCACTGCCGCCGCCCCCCGATAAAGTGTCGTTGCCTTTTCCACCGGCGAAAATATCATTACCGGAAGTACCGACCAGCATGTCATTATCTACCGTGCCATTTCTAACATCATAAGTTATAGACAAGGTTTCCAATTTTATTCTTGCTAAACCCCATACAGAACCATCTAAAAAATTAATTGTTTCTATTACATTGTCTGTGAACTCACCATTAACATCAAATGCGTTTGTGACGGTTATAGTTCCGCCATCAGCCAACGTAATTACTAAATTATTTGAGGTGTCGCGCTTAACACTTACTTGTGTTGGCGCAATCCCTACACCAAGTTCAATACGATCAATGCCTGCTGCATCCGTAATCACATCATTGCCATCGCCGAGTGAATATTGATAAATGTCGTTGCCGTATGGATCATTTAACTGATCACTACCTTTACCACCATTAAAAATATTATTGCCCGTTGTACCATTAATAACATCATTCGTATTGGTACCAATGGTTATACTTTTAAAAACTTCTTGTTGTATTCGCGCCGAATCCCACGTAGTACCATCCGAAAATTGAATGATTTCAATTTCATTGTGCTCATCACCTACAGCAATAAATTGGCTTGGGATAACAAGGTTAAAATGTTTGGGGGCACCGGAATTGATATCTGCGACAACGGATTTTGCATCTAATGGGTTGTTACCGTAATCGGAGCCTGCAATCGAACCCGTATCTGTATTGTTGAGATCAAGCAATGAATCAAAACTGGCTAACCCTGTTGCTTTGAAATGAGTTTCAAAGCTGAGTAAATTATTCCAAAGCCCACCCATACCGCTGTGTGCAAGGCTAACGGCTGCTAATGATTGATCAAGTGTTTTACCGGTTTTTAATTGATCGAAAACTTCTCTAATCCCAATGCCACCATTCGCTCTGATTTCATTATCAAGAAATTTAACGGCGATATAACTCACGGAATACCCTGGGCTAGTAGTAGGCGAACCAACCGTCGTTTTAAACAGCGCTTCAAAATTACTTTGCGTATTGATCAGGCTTAATTCCGCTTTTACACGCTCATCTGCACCGTGTAGAAACTCCGCAGCACCTTCTATGAACCAACCCGGCAAAGTACTCATATTCATATTACGAGCCATGACAGCATGCGTTATTTCATGTGCAATAATTCGATCTGAATATAAGGGTGCTATGCCATTCGGTGGCGTAGCAAAATCATCTAAATCAATACTTAATATAAGTGAAGTTGCTAAACCTGAACCTTCGAGTACTGTTATTTCAACATGTGCCGCCTCAGTACCACCAAGCCCTTCATGAATAAAGTTTAAAGCGATATCGCCACTACCGACTAAACCAAAATGATTTTCAAGCAGGGTTTCTGCCTGAGAAATCCAGCGAGTTTCTAGCTGGTTAATAATAGTAGTAATTAAAGGGTCAACCTCGTTTGGAACCTTGGTAACAAACATATCCTTAACAGTTAACACGGCACCATCGGCTAAGGTCAGCGTTAAATCTTTTCCGTTAGAGCGAGCAACCACGTCTGACTGTGCAATACCCGTTGTAAAATGAATTTTATCGGCACCATTTGTATCGGTGATAACGTCATTACCATCACCCAACGCATATTGATAAACGTCATTGGCTACGCCACCCAAAAGCGTATCCTTACCTTTACCACCAATTAAAATATCTTTTGCTGCACTACCTGCAATTACATCATCTCCCTGTGTGCCATTGAGTATTTGTGCGTGGTCTTTTAAAACTTCTGCGTTTAACTGACCCAAGTTCCAGGTTGAATCATCTGCAAATTTTATTGTTTCGATGGCATTGCCAGTGAAATTACCAGCGCCGTTAAATGCGTTAGCGACGGTAATCGACCCTCCATCGGCAAAATTCAATATAAGATTATTATTAACGTCTTTACGTACAATCACTTCTGCTTGCGTGATACCGGCACCCAAATGAATTGAGTCATTGCCTTGCGTATCTGTAATTACATCCCGACCACTGCCCAACGTGTAGCGATAAATGTCATCACCATCGAAGCCCGTAATCATTTCGTCAGCGGCAGTTGCGGTGAGCGCCTGCTGTTTGAGCTGCGCTAGGTCCCACAGGGTGTTATTGATTCCATCGTAAAAGGTCACATCTTGAATACCGTTTGCGGCTACTAGAGCACCTTGAGCAGTAAACATATTTTTAACAGTAAGATGCTGATCTGCTGCAAAGGTAAACACTAAATCTGTGCCATTGCGACGAACCGTGGTTTGCGCAATGGAAATATTTTTATCAAACTTAATGTGATTGTCGCCGCCTTTTTCGGTAATGGTGTCGTTATCGTCGCCGTTGCGAATGATGTAGGTATCATTACCAAGGTCACCGATTAATGCGTCGTTACCTTTGCCGCCAATTAACGTGGAGCCTGCAACATTCGCGGTTAGCGTGTCATTACTTAAGCCGCCCACTAAATATTTGCTTGCCCCGCCCGAAAGCACAGTGGCAGTTTCCAATTTAGCGAGCATTAAATCTGCACTGGTAATGTGTGCTTGGTCTAGTGGGGCAATGCCATTTAAAAAATGGTCATCGGTTAACGCAGTAAAAACGACTGGCGTATCTCTTAATTGTTCAACTGAATTCGCAAAGGTAATTTGCACCGGTGTCTTGCTAAGGCCATCTTGAATAGCGAGCTGTTGACCCTTGCCGGTAGTGAGAAATAAATAGCTGCCAGAAATATTGATACTGGCTTCATTAAGATTGGATAGACCTGCAATACCTAAGGTGTTATTACCCTCGGAATTTGTAATGTAAATAGTATCGCTGAATATAGTTGTGGTATTGGTATAGGTTGCATCACGGAACACATCGCCAACAACATTGGCAAATGAATTGGTTGAGGTTGCAGTATTGGTAAGCGTTGATAAAGGCGATGACTCAGGGCGGACATTGGTCATGGTTACTTGGTGGGTATCCCAAATATAAATATTGTTGCCGCTGCCGCCATCGGCTTGATCCAATTTACCAATGACAATAATGTCGTCGTTCTCACCACCGTATAAATCATCTCTTACTGTGTCATCACCCCCGTATAAATAATCATTGCCTTTTCCTCCGCGTAACGTGTCGCTACCTGCACCACCGTCAAGATAGTCATTACCTTCATCACCTGAAATCGTATCTGTACCGTCACCACCATAAATAATGTCGTCATCGGGCAATGTAAGTTGCGAGGGCAAACGCTGAAAACCATTACCCGCAATAAGATCATCACCTGCGCCACCCATTAACGTATCGTTGCCTGTTCCCCCGTTAATTGTATCTGCTTCCGTGCCGCCATCGATGAGATCGTGGCCATCCATACCATAAAGCGTATCTTTATCTTTCCCGCCCGAAATGTAATCGCTCATGATGCCGCCAAATACTACGTCATCACCCTCATCACCAAATAAATTCTGCCCTTGGAGGTTTTGATAATTAGCGATATTGACACTGGGGTTTGCCCAATAGGTATTTGTTAACCACCGAATTTGGGAGCTGCCATTAATCCTCCACTGCTCATCAGTAGTGTCAAAAGTAGGCGGAGAAGTACCGTAATGGGTGGTGGCAACCAATGCACCTGATGAATCAGGTCGCTGTAAAAAATAATAATTTAAGCCCGTAATAGACTGCGCTACTTGCCACGCATCTGACGTTTTAGTGAGATCAAAAGTGATAGGTGTAGAACCTTCAACATGTGGGTTTAAAAATTCCCTAAAATCTGCCCATACATTGTCAACACTAACATCGTAATCATCTTCTGCCGATACTCCCCTGTCGGCTTCGTACGGTTGAATGTCGGCCCACAAATATTCGTCCGCACGGATCATGTCGTTTTCCGTACCGCCATGCACCACGGAATTTTTTCCGCTAACCACAATGTAATCATTGCCTGCATCGCCATTAAGACTGTCTGTTCCGTGCAGATCAAGATGATTCAGCATATGCAATTGCGAATCAAATTCAGTACCAAACAATCTGTTACCGCCGGTGATGATGTCATCACCTTCGCCACCGTTTAGCGTATCGCTACCATTGAGCGTACCCTGTAAAAAATCCTTGCCTGCTCCAGCATTGGCAATAATTTGTGTGTAAATTTTGTCTTTATCTGCATCGTCTAGTGTTCTAAAAAATTCATCCAGCGTCATCACATTCGCATTAGAATTGCCCTGCATGGTACCCGTCTGTGGGACCTCTGTAACTGTAACGTCTGGGCCTTTTAACGTAATCCCTAAATTACTGCCATTCCAATCTTTGATGGTAACGCTGTTACCTGAATCGATAATGGCATTTCCGTTTTTAGTCACGGTAGAAATAATTAAAGATTTGGTATTGCCTTCGTCGATAAGCACTGCTTTTTTGGTGGGGTTTTTGATATCGTCGTAATAAATAATGCTGTCTTTTGCGGATTGGGTTAGTTGCGAGAGTTTGGTGCTATTGAATTCAATACTGCCTTGGTTGTCGGAGTCTTTAATCATGTCGCGGCCGAATTGGCCGGTGAATTTGTAGGTGTCATTGCCGTTGCCGCCGAAAAGAAGATCATTTCCTTCCTCACCAAGAATACTGTCATTACCTGCGCCGCCATAGAGTTGGTCTGAACCGCCTCCCCCCAAAAGCAAATCAATACCTGCGCCACCCTCTAGATAATCGTGACCTTCACCGCCATCGAGAGTATCACCCTCACCCCCGCCATAGAGACGATCATCGTAAAAGCTCCCTTGGATATTTGGATTTGCATTAGATGCATCACCAAATGAAATGACTGACCCTTTGCTTCCTGGAGCAGGCAATGCTTGCGAAAAGACTTCAGTGCTACTTAGCGCATCCCGAAATGAAATATCTTGGCCAGTAAAATTAGTTTCAAGATCATTTTCGGTGTCAGCCATATTTCGAGAAGTTTGTGCAGCCAGCATTGCTGCACGATCTTGATACCAAATATCAGAGAAGTTACCTTTCCCATCTTTGATATCTTGATCACTCAAATCTGCATCATCAAACCAGAGGTCATATAACTCTGGATTCAGATTTTTTAGATCGGACTCATTTCCGCTTAATGCATATGGCGTGAGAAAATAGAATGCTAGGAATTGGCCGTAGTCATATTTTGCTTCTTGTACATTTTTTGTCGCTTTAACAAAATTGACACTCCCAACCAAATATTTCAGATGGCCTTCAGATATAGCTTTATCCAACTCATCCATGTTGTTATATAATTCATTACGCTCATTAATATCCCCCTTGGTTCCGGGCGAGGATTTAACTTTATCACTCCCCAATAGAGTTTTTCGCAATCCATCCAGCATATTTTCATATGTATCAATTGTCTTGTTAGACGACGCCCTCATAATATCCGCTAGAATTCCACTCGGATTATTCGCCTGAGAAGGATCTAGCTTTGAAAATAAATTCATTAAATTCAAACTGTCGAGGCCGTTAATAACACTGTGATTATTGGCAAACCCATCAAAAGGACCGTGACCTACTTCTTGAGAGATATTGACAATACTGCCTGGCTGAGAACCACTTACATAGTGAACTAAATCTCCCTCTGCATTAACAGAAGTAATTTTTAATGGATCTACCTGAAAGAACCCTAAATCAATTAAATTTTCCTGTCCATTCTCAACTAAACGATTAATTCCAGGTGCATTTATAGTTACAACGTTCCCCGTATTCAGCGGAAACATGCTGGCAAATACATAAGCAAGATTTCCACCAAGACTATGCCCTGTTACATCCACCACAGCAGTTGGCATTAGAGCTCCAAGCCCTGTATCCGTCAACAAGTCAATCGCAAAAAGAGCAGAATCAATAATAACTCCATGATTTTCTAGCTCATACATTTCCCAAAGTGTCGCAACCTCTGAAACTGAATAGCTGACACTGACACCCGCCGGTGTCGTTAACATTTTCCAGTATCTATAAAGATCTACCGCTTGACTCGTTGCAAAGCCGCTTGGACCTATATCAAGAAAATCTGCATCCACAAAATCCGAATAAATTTGTTCACTTCCACGGATAGCTAATACTTTCCCCCCTGATTTTTCTTGAAATAATATCGCTTGGAAACCACTTCGCGAATTAAATTGTCGTCCTGCGATACCGTAGTTATCAATAAACTCATCAGCCTCTTTTTCAGTAAATCCACCTGAGCTAGACTCCAATGCTGATCTAAAGGAGCCAACAGAAAAATCCGCATATGCAGCTTGAGCTGTAGAAATTAATTGTGCTAATACATCGATATTAGTTGTCATTTTATATCCTTATTTTAATTAATTTTTAAAAGCCTTTATGAAATCTTTACGCCACCGAGCAATATCTGAAACAGATTTTCCTCCCTCCGCAAAGCAAGTTGTTGTACTCTTAGAATCAAGGGGGCCTACATATAGTAAATATTCAAACATATAATATCGCGCTAACGTATTTTTTTTACTTGCATCGGTTATCTCATACCCGAATTTAAATAAGTTATTCTCATTTGCCACGAAATAATTTATATCGATCCAATGATACATTGTATTTTTAGACTCATCTGCCGGAGTCACCACATAGGATTTTAAAATCTGTGGGTCACCTCCCGTATAATGCAAATCGTATAGCTGCTCATCTTTTTTATTTTTATAACGCACAAAATCAACATATTGAAGCTGAGCCGCTATCTGCGCAGCATCATAACTGTCGGCCAGCAACCCCACGTTTCGCGCTAAAGGCTCATATACATGCAATCCACCTTCTTTTTCACAATATTCTTTAAATCGCAAGTAACCTTTAATATTGTCAAAAAATACAACTCCAATTACCAAAGAAATTATTGACACAACGCCCAAGGCTTTAAATGTGTACTTCATGGCGACTCCGTTAAGACCACTAATAATTATAAAATCATGAAACCTAAAGACTTTTCCGCAAGTCCAAGTCGGCAAAAAACACGTAGGCCTGACGCCTCATGAAGAGTATTACGGATGTTGAATTTGGAGGAATTTAATATAAACAACGCAAAAGGCGCTGTTTGGGGAAGGCTGAGTAATCTGATGAGGAGTGAAACAAGAGGTGATCATATTTAATTCCCTTTTTATACTCAAAACCGTTTTCAGGTATCCGTGAGTAAAATAGCTTAAGATTGCACTGCGTTTTGTTATTTCCCGACTTTAACAATATTTGCACAATGCGTAAACTTAAATCTGTTTAGCCTGAAGCAGATCACATTAGCTAGGGCTAGGCCGCGAACGATTTTGTATTGGTACGCAGTTGCCGTAATAAGTTAGCGCTTACTCACTTTCAGTATGTTAAGGATATTAGGATTCAATGAAGGTTTTATTTGTTCACCAAAACTTCCCAGCGCAATTTAAACATTTGGCTCCAGCGCTGATCAAACTTGGTTACGACGTTAAAGCACTAGCGATTAACAACAACCCCACGCCCGCTGGCATAGAGATTGTGCATTACAAACCGTTGCGCGCAAACACGCCAAAGATTCACCCGTGGTTGCTGGATATGGAATCTAAGGTGATTCGCGCTGAAGCCGCTTTTTATGCAGCACTGAAAATGCGAGATGAAGGTTTTAACCCGGATGTGATTATCGCCCACCCCAGCTGGGGCGAAGCGCTCTTTTTAAAAGACGTATGGCTTAATGCGCGTATGGGGCTCTATGCAGAGTTTTATTATGAAGCCGATAAAAACGATATTGGTTTTGACCCTGAGTTTTCTAAACCCCATATTAGCGAACCCTGCCGCTTACGCTTAAAGAATGCCAATCACGATTTGCAGTTTGCGCTGGCAGATGCACTGATATCACCCACACAATTTCAAGCATCAACACTCCCGCAAGCACTACAACAAAAAATCACCGTCGTGCACGATGGTATAGACACCCAAGCATTACAGCCCAACGCAAATTCTGAGCTACGGCTCAACAACTCGCTAGTACTAAATAAACACAGCGAAATCATTACCTTTGTAAACCGCAACCTAGAACCCATGCGCGGCTACCATATTTTTATGCGCGCACTGCCCGAAATACTGCGGCAACGCCCCAATGCTCGCGTAATTATTGTCGGCGGCGATGACGTAAGCTACGGTAGCAAACCACCCGCAGGTACCACATGGAAAAACCTATTCTTAAATGAAGTGCGCGACCAACTGGATATGAGCCGCGTACATTTTGTAGGGAAAATCGCTTACCCCAATTTTATAAAACTCCTGCAAATCTCCACCGTGCATGTGTATTTAACCTATCCCTTTGTATTGAGCTGGAGCCTGCTAGAAGCCATGAGCCTAGGCTGCGCTATAGTCGCCAGCAACACCGCTCCCGTAAAAGAAGCCATTACCCACTATGAAACTGGGCGTTTAGTGGATTTCTTTGATAAAGAAGAACTTGCGGCACAGGTAATCGATTTACTGCAAAACCCAACAGAGCGAGAACGCCTAGGAAAAGCAGCGAGGAAGTACGCAATCAAACACTACGATTTGCAAACGGTGTGTTTGCCTAGGCAGTTGGAGTGGGTGGAGAGGCTTGTGAAAGAAATTACAGGGTAGGCTGAGCGTCTGCTTTTGAGGTTTGGCATGAAGCACTGAAATCTTTTTGCGAACAGCCGCTTTGGGCACATACGCGACATTCACGCTAGCTGCGCAAGGTGCTCTTGTCCATTACACGCAATAACGTCACAGCGTGCTCCAGATGCTAACTGACTGGCTAATTACCCTGCCCCATCACCAGCAAATCAAAAACCACCTTTGCGAATGCGGCTGATTTTTTAGGGTCAGCTAGTAATTGCATCATTTGATTTTGTTGGGCTTCGTTGCTGTCTAGGATTGCGTCATCAATCGCTTTTGAGAAATCACCTAACATGGCTTGCTCGGGCGAGTTGTGGGCGATTTGGGTCATTACCAATTCGTTCTCGCCAACTTTGTCTCTTATGGTATATTACTGAGAGCGCTTTCTTTCTTGAGCTTCAAAAACACGCATGCGATTGCAGTGAACGTCGAAACGCCAGAGCATGAAAAAAAGTGATGAAAACACAGTGATGAAGAAAACACTGAAAAATGTAAAGTCCGAGCGATTAAGCATGAAGTCGGCGAGCGGTTTTAATTCTTTGAGATCGTATTTCCATGCAAGCTCACCAAGCCAATCGCCGAGCTCTCGTTTGCCGTGTGTTATAAAAAAAGCGAGGATAAAAAGAGGGGAAAAAGTGTAGAAGTTAAACGGTTCCGGTTGTTGAAGCATACGCTAAACCTCTTGCCGCTGGGGAGGCGCACCCTACACTATCCCATATTTATTGTCAACAAATATCTATTGACTTTTAAAAGAATTAATGCGTGATGAAAAAATTTTTCACTAATTTAGCGATGTAAAATTTGGGGGTAATTTTGGGGGTACGCTAAAAGAAAAACCCCAGAAGCCGCGTGGCTACTGGGGTTTAGCGAAATAATGGCGGTGAGAGAGGGAGTCGAACCCTCGATACCTTGCGATATACACACTTTCCAGGCGTGCTCCTTCGGCCACTCGGACACCTCACCAATCTATACTGTCGTATCTCCAGCAATCCTACGTAGACAAACGACGCATTGACATAAGATTCATTTTAACGACCTCATGCAAGGGCGCGAAATGTACACAAGCAGTCGTAAAAAAGCAATCTCATTTAAGGCCAAGCACTAAAAATACGTGCAACATCAACTTGTGGCGGCTCTGGAATATCTACTGCTGGTGTTCCTACATATATAAAGCCAATAAGCTCTTCTGACTCCCCTAGCCCCAGCGATTGGGTTACGTGTTTTTCATAAGCTAAATCTCCCGTACGCCAAACTGCACCATAATTAAGTGCGAAAAGCGCATTTAGAAGGTTTTGCGTTGCCGCACCGCAAGCAATTATTTGCTCCAATTTCGGTACCTTTGAGCTTTCTTGGCATTTGGCAATAGCAACAATAATCATTGGGGCTCTAAATGGCATGCTCCTCGTTTTTTCGACAAGGGAGGGAGATACATCGGGATTTAACTTAGTTATAGCCGAAAGGAAAATATGACTTAATGACTCTAATCCTTCACCTTGAATAACAAGAAATCGCCAGGGTTGTAACTTACCATGATCTGGCGCCCTAGCTGCCGCCGTGAAAACTTCTAGCAGTTCCGCCTCATTGGGAGCAGGCTCAATCAATTTGGTGATAGACACCCTATTCTGTATAACCCGCAAACCCTCATAATTTACAGCGCGCATATTTTACTCCTGATTTTTGTAGTCTTTAAATTCGTATATAGTCAAAGTCTGTACCATAATAGAAGGGATTCTAAAGTAAGCGTCCTAGAAATAGCGAATAATGAGCCAACTCCATGCAGGTACCTAATGCCATTATCTTTGTCGTGGGGGAAATCGTCCTAGCGCTGCTTATTTGTACCGTGTTTTTTTTTGTGCATTCTCGTAAACTAAAAGCCCTTATTCGTCGTCAACAAGATAAGCTCCTTGCACTATTAGAATTACAAAAGTCCGCCGACTCAGCCACCCCTACTGCACCTGCTCGAAACTACAAGAGCTATTTGAATGAAGCGCTAGACACAACCTCAGCTCAATTCTCTATATACTCCCCCGATCAAGATATAGCACTAGAGCCCCCAGAAGATAGCCCACTATTACAACGGATCCTTGCTCTGCGCTATGCATTTTTGCGAGCCGAAGAACTGGGAACTACCGAAGATGCAGGCTCAGAAGAGTATTGGAGTATTTTTCAGCAAGCGCTGGAACCTTTGCTCAGTGCATCTCAAGAGAATGATATTGAATTAAACGCCGAGCTGGCTACCTCTAAAAAGCGTATTGAAAACCTAGAAAAATTTAAACGCTTATTTTTTGACATGGAAAAACAATGGGCAGAAGCACAATCGAATGCTCAAGATTATTACGCAAAATTACTAGCTTTATCCGAAGGAGTAGAAGATCGAGCAGTATTTAATAAGGTGCTTGAGAATTATCATGGTGTTTATGACGGCATCCAACATAACATCACCCAAATCATTCAAAACCCCGATTCATTTAATCAACAAAAGATAATTAACATAACACGCCAGGATCCTCGTGCAGCTGAAGAAATTGTGAAGCTGCGTAATGTCGCAGCAGATCAACATCGAATTATCAATGATCTTCAAAGAAAACTAACCAGTGCCGCTACCGCCGAAGAAAAGGAAGTGGTTATTCAGGAGCTTCAGCAACAACTACAACGTCAAATTCGTTTTGTGAATGAATCCGAAACCTGCATCCAATTATTGGAAGACGAGCTCACAAGAGCTCATGAAGAAATATCACTTCAGGAAAAATCCCTTCATGAAACTAGCGCCCTTAGCGAAGAGAATCAACACATTAAAAATGCGCTACACAGCTTTACGTTAGAAAGCAAAGACCTTATTAGTAGCATTAATGAGCTGGAAGATGAGAATGATTCACTAAAACAAAATATCCAGAACTCTTCTACTACAATAAATCCTCAGCCAACGACCAATGAAACAGCATCTGAGGTAAAAAATATTCAATCTGAACTCAATGATTTAAAGAAGCAATATGCAGAACTTGAAGAAAAATACCTGGATTTAAAACTTGGTTAATAAAGGAATTAGCGGTTTTTTAATAACCGAGATGTCGGCAATTCATTTTAAACACACATTTTTAGAATTTATATAGAATAGACATCTGAAGCAAAAAAACGTTTAATGTGCCATTTATTACATCTGCATTTAGTTCGCCACTTAAAATAACAGCACGCCTCCTACCCTTGGGCCTTATTCATGACCAGCCAGCAAGAATCGTTACAGCTACATGCTGAATCTCCACAGCAACAATATTATTTTCGCACCCTGATTTGTTTTGCTGCTGCCGGGACTCTTGCCTCGAACATGTCCTGGTCAAACATTAACCTGCTCTATGCAGGTACTATTATCGGATTATTGATATATGCCTATGCGACCTATCACTTTACGCACAAGCAAGCATCAGACACTTTAGCTAAAACATCTCGATGGTTATCTTATGTAGATGCTGGACTTATAGGCATGGTACTAAGTTTTACCAATTTTAGCGTTTTACCCTGTGTTTTGTTCCTCACTATGATTCAGTTTAATGCACTCATCAGTGGCGGCATAAAAAAATTAATGGAGGATAATTCTGCTTTTGCCGTAGGTGTGTTAATAAGCTTTATATTCCATGCGCCTAACCTTGTGCTGTCTACAAATGTAGAAATAAGTCTTTCGAGTTTAATTGGCATAGCAACCTATTTTTTAGTCTATGCGGTCTACATGCATCAGCGCTTTCACAAAATGTCTATCTCCCAAAAACAGCTCGAAAATGAACAAAAATGGCATAAAATTCGTGCATATAAACTCTCTCGCTATCTCCCGCCAACAGTGTGGAAAGCGATTAATCAAGGTAAAGATGAAACTCTCCAAGCTGAGCGCAAAAAAATTAGCATCTTTTTTTCAGATATTAAAGATTTTAGCCAACTAGCAGAAGAAATTGAAGCAGAAGCACTCAATGAGCTACTCAATCATTATTTAACTGAAATGTCTAAAATAGTGACTCAACATGGCGGCACCATCGATAAATTTATGGGCGATGCCATTATGGTATTGTTTGGCGATAGTAATAGCCAAGGTGTGAAAGCGGATTGTATTCGCTGTGTATCCATGGCTGTTGCTATGAAAAAGAAAATGCGTTCCTTGCAATTAGAATGGTTTAATCAGGGGATTAAAAAGCCCTTACAAATTCGTATGGGAATAAACACAGGTTATTGCACAGTTGGCACTTTTGGTACATCCAGTCATCTTGACTATACCGTTCTCGGCACGCAGGTAAATTTGGCAAGCCGTTTGGAATCGGCAGCAGAGCCTGATGAAATTTTAATATCGCATGAAACCTGGTCACTCTGTAAAGACACAATTATGTGTCGCGACAAAGGCGAAATTCAGGTAAAAGGCTTTGCGCTTCCAGTGAAGGTTTACCAAGTGGCAGACTTACGTAAGGATCTTGGTAAAAACCAAAGTTATTTTGAAGACCGCGCAGAAGGCTTTTCAATGTATTTAGATATTGAAAAAATTCGTAATTACGATAAAGAAAAGGTCATCGACTCGCTTGAAAAAGCCGCTGAAAGATTACGCGACAAAGTTATTCTGTAGTGAGTTATCTGTAAGCTGGCTATTGTCTTATTAACCGCCCTATTCTTGGCCCCATAGCTATCTCTGACGAACGGAAAGGATTTATATCTAAACCTCCACGACGAGTGTATCGAGCATAAACCGACAAGGTGCCAGGCTTACAAACGCGCCACAAATCCACAAAAATTCGCTCAACGCAATGTTCATGAAAGTCTTGATGCTCGCGGAATGAAATCACATAGCGCAGCAAACTTTCATGACTTATTTTCGCACCGGAATATTCAACAAATAGACTCGCCCAATCCGGCTGCCCTGTTACCGGGCAATTACTTTTCAGCAAATGACTACACAATATCTCTTTAACTTCTTGTGATGCATCTGCTGCTAACAATGAGGGATCTGGGTGATAGCTATCAACCTCAATATCCAGTTCATCAAGACACATCGCATCATAGGCAGCATCAATCAATAAATTGGAACGCCCTAACTGATGCAACTGAACCTCAATCGCAACACCCGCCACTTTGGATAAATCTTTGAGAAGAATACTTTGAACTTCATCCAAACTAAAAAACCGGGTTTGGTTAAATGAATTTAAATATAATTTGAAAGACTTAGATTCAATAATGCACGGACTATGACAGGGTATTTTAAACTCTGCTACTGCCACCTCAGGCTTACCTTTGCTATTCAACCAAGATAACTCATACCCAGTCCAAATGTCGTATCCATAAAAAGGCAAGTTAGCAGAAATACCCAACGCCTTACGAGACTCATTTCTTACTATAGGGAACAGCAAGCTTGCATCATAACTAGAAACATAGGCTGTTTTTTGCCCCAAAGGGCTCGCGTCAACAGAATGTGCCATTCAATGCCTCATCACGCGCGCAAGCGCTTTCCAGTTTTCAATAAATGCAAGCTCACCATAAATAATATGGTTACGCTTAGAGTTAGACCTAATATGGCATGAACTATATTGATATCACTCACACCTAAGAGGCCATAACGAAATGCATTCACTATATGCAATATGGGGTTTAAGAGTGAAATGTGCTGCCAAACTTCTGGCAACATAGTGATCGAATAAAAGACGCCACCAAAATAAGTTAGCGGAGTAAGAATAAAAGTTGGCACTATAGATACATCATCAAAACTATTGGCATACACTGCATTGATAAAACCCGCCAAGGAAAACAACATAGACGTAAGCAATACAATAACAAGCGTGATAAACCAGCTGTGAATATGCAAATCAGTAAATATAAGCGACATGATGGTAACTAATAGCCCTACGCACAGCCCTCGCGCTACACCGCCCATTGTATAACCCAGTAGGATCACATAATTAGGTGTTGGCGAAACCAAGACTTCTTCAATACTGCGCTGAAATTTTGCACTGAAAAATGACGAAACCACGTTAGCGTAAGCATTAGTTAGCACCGCCATCATAATCAAACCTGGGGCAACAAACTGAATATAACTAAAACCACCCATATCCCCAATTCTACTACCAATTAATTTACCGAAAATCACAAAATACAATGCCATTGTAATCACTGGCGGCAATAAGGTTTGCACCCAAATACGCGTAAACCGTTTTATTTCCTTTCGAAGAATGGTTAAAAATGCAACCCACTGCTCTTTTGATTCCATACTATTCTCCCTTTTTGTCAATGGTAGCTGATTGAGCAATCATAGAGATAAACATCTCCTCTAAACGATTCGCTTTATTTCGCATACTGATAATAGGGATATTTTTTTCATTCAATACTGAAAACACCTTATTTAAGGTCTGGCCTTTTTCGATTTGAACTTCAAATGAATGAATATCAATCACGTTTACATCAAAACCTTCAATACAGAATCCATGAGACAAATCTGTAGACGTATCAAAAATAAATATCTCTTTGTGCAGCTCCTGCAGTAAGCTTTTCACACTAGTGTTTTTTACCAGAAGCCCTTTATCGATGATAGCCACATTTCGGCAAAGACTTTCAGCCTCTTCCAAATAATGTGTAGTTAAAATAATAGTTGTGCCTGCCTCATTAATTTCACGCAAAAAATCCCACATGGAACGACGCAATTCGATATCAACGCCTGCTGTAGGCTCATCAAGAATTAACAATTTGGGTTCATGTACCAGCGCACGAGCAATCATTAAACGACGCTTCATACCACCCGATAGCATACGCGCAGGCATATCACGCTTATCCCACAGGTTAAGTTTTTTTAGATATTTTTCTGCTTGGGTTTTTGCATAATCGCGGGGAAGACCATAGTAGCCGGCTTGCTGTAAAACAATATCCTCTACCTTCTCAAACATACTAAAATTAAACTCTTGCGGAACAACGCCCAAGAATTTTTTAGCTTCCGAAAAATTAGTATCTATATTGACACCAAAAATTTCTACATCACCCGCTGTTTTTCGTACCAACGAGCTGATAATTCCAATTGTGGTAGACTTACCTGCGCCATTTGGGCCAAGTACAGCAAAAAAATCACCCGGCATTACATCTAATGAAATACCTTTTAGGGCTTCAAATTTATTATTGTAAACCTTAGTGAGATTGCGAATAGAAAGTGCTGCGGACATAGCGCCTCTTGTTCAAGTTTTAGGTATTCAAATCCTAGGGAATGTATTTACGTAGGACAGCAAATATTAATTTACACGCGAGATATTAGAAGCATGACGATCAATCAGTTAGATAAGGCTTATTTTGAATTCCACTTAGGCCTCTTATCAGCATTAATAAAACAGATAAAACTACAACCACCTTTCTGCCTTGAAACCCCTAAGCCAGAAGATCAGGAGTTTTTTCTTGCCCTCAGTAACTTACCTCAGATTGGGGGTAGTGAGCTTTTAATTCAAGGGCAGCAATTGTTGTGCAGAATTGTAGCAGGCTATCCGCACCTTATGCCGCTTCTACCACGAGACTTACTATGGTTTTTTGGCGGAGATTGTTTGCACTATATGCCCGACGAAGAAATTCGTATTTTTCAAGAGCTCGATGAACAGCGTGAAAGCGCAAAAGAAAATAATGAAGATTTTTCGTATGAAAAAGCAAGATTACGTAGCATGGGATTGCACTGAATCCAGAAACACCAAGGAAGGCAAGCTCATCAGGAAGTGAAAATATATAGAGACGAAGAAAAACTTGGAGCGGGAAACGAGACTCGAACTCGCGACCCCGACCTTGGCAAGGTCGTGCTCTACCAACTGAGCTATTCCCGCAAAATGGCGTCCCCTAGGGGGTTCGAACCCCTGTTACCGCCGTGAAAGGGCAGTGTCCTAGGCCACTAGACGAAGGGGACAGATTCACTTTTGTTTGGCAACAAAAGGATTTACAGCACTTCATACAACAAAAAACTTGGAGCGGGAAACGAGACTCGAACTCGCGACCCCGACCTTGGCAAGGTCGTGCTCTACCAACTGAGCTATTCCCGCAGTGGTATCCCCAAGGGGAGTCGAACCCCTGTTACCGCCGTGAAAGGGCAGTGTCCTAGGCCACTAGACGATGGGGACCCAGAAACCTTCTGTTGAAAAACTTGACGTCCTCTGCAGAAGTGGGGCGCATTCTAAGGAGCAGCCCCTGCTCTGTCAACACTTTTATTCTTAATTTTATAACTTGGGAAACAAGCACTTAGCTCGTCCTTGCGGATTGCACACTACATAATCTATTTGGTTATTTTTATAGTGCTATACTCATGCCGTCACCGTCTTTTTTGCTATCACCTATGTCCATTTATATCATTAGTATCATAATCGCTTTACTCAGTGCGCTAGCGTGCTATGCCTTTATTAGTCAAGCTGTAGAGAAAAAACGGGTTCAAAAGCAACGTATTCTCATGACCTTAAAAACCAAGCAACGTAATTTTGTTCATCTAATCAATGGTTTTCCCCCCAATTTTTTAACAAGCGATCTCTTGGCGTTGATCTATCGCGCTTTAATAGATACCTGTGAACAACTCAGCAAAATTGAGCCTAAAGATCACCGCCACTTGGATGACATCACGCTCTATACCAACCAACTGGATGCTTTGCCAAAGAACAATGCAGCTCAACGTGTACGCGTGGAAAATCCGCAAGCAATGAAGGATATTCGACAGCACCTACAAGAATTGCAGCACTTTTTGATTCAGCAAGAAGCCACAAAAACCATTAACAAAGTGCAGCTTGTGGCGTACGTAGACCAAATTAATCGATTGGCACTACAAATGTCGGTAGATGCCTATCTATTCCAGGCAAAACAAGCCCAACAAATTGGCAAGTTGCGCCTCGCCATTCATTTCTATCTTCTTGCAAAAAAGACACTGGCGACAGAAAACTCTTCTCGTAGTTACGACAAACAAATCGTACAGCTTGATGGCATCATCGCAAAGCTGGAAGAAAAAGCACAAACGCGTGGCGGCGACGCTCCAGAGGCAGCATCAAACACGACAGCCCCAAGCGATCCCACTTCGAAAGAATGGGAAAACTTTGCACCACCGGATGACAAATGGAAGAAAAAACAAATTTACGATTAACACCAAATAAGCCGCATAACAGCGGCTTATTTTTTATCCATAAGAATAGATGCCGAATTAATGCAATAACGCAAACCTGTCGGCGCAGGCCCATCGGTAAATACATGCCCCAAGTGGCAACCACATTTCCGACACACCACTTCTGTGCGGTGCATGCCATGACTAGTGTCATACACTTCTTTGATAACATCCTTAGTCGCCGGCTGATAAAAGCTCGGCCAACCACACCCCGCATCAAATTTAGTTTCAGACACAAACAAAGGCTCTGCACAGCAGCGACAGAGGTAAACCCCCTCCCCCGATTCATTCCAGTATTCGCCCGTAAACGGCCGCTCAGTACCTTTTTGACGGCAGATGCGATATTGCTCTGGGGTTAATTTATCAACCCAGTATGAGTCATCGTTAAATTGTGATTCAGACATAATGATTTCCTTGACATGACTGGCCGCAAACACGGATTATTCGCGGCTCGTTTTATACATTTCGCACTAAAAGGCATCTTACTGCAATGAACCCGATTAAGAAATCCGACAAGCTAAACGGTGTTTGCTACGACATTCGTGGCCCTGTGCTTGAACACGCTTACCGCCTTGAAGAAGAAGGCCATCGCATTCTGAAATTGAATATTGGCAACCCTGCCCCTTTTGGTTTTGCCGCGCCCGACGAAATCATTCAAGACGTGATTTACAACCTTCCCAATGCTGAGGGTTACACAGCCTCCCGCGGCCTATTCGTTGCGCGCAAAGCCATTATGCAAGAGTGCCAACGCCTGCAAATCCCTAATGTGGAAATCGATGATATTTTCCTAGGCAACGGTGCCAGCGAACTTATCGTTATGGCAATGCAAGCGCTATTGAATAATGGCGATGAAATTTTAGTGCCTGCACCTGATTACCCATTGTGGACTGCAGCTGTAAATCTTGCTGGCGGTAAAGCTCGTCACTATTTGTGTGATGAACAGTCGGATTGGTTCCCTGATATTGCCGATATTAAAAGTAAAATTTCAGATAAAACCCGCGGCATTGTGGTCATTAACCCCAATAACCCAACAGGTGCAGTTTACAGCCAAGCATTGCTAGAGCAAATCGTGCAGTTAGCGCGTGAACATAATCTGATTATTTTTGCAGACGAAATTTACAGCAAAATTTTGTATGACGATGCTGAATTCATTCCCATGGGTCGCGTTGCACAAGATGTTGTTTGTGTGAGTTTTAACGGTCTGTCTAAATCTTATCGCCTCGCCGGCTTCCGCTCTGGCTGGATGGTCATTAGCGGTGCCAAACATCGCGCCAAAGGCTACATAGAAGGTTTGGATATGCTCGCGTCGATGCGCCTCTGTGCAAATGTGCCGGCTATGTATGCGGTACAAACTGCCCTAGGCGGATATCAAAGTATCAATGAGCTTATTATGCCGGGTGGTCGTTTACGCGATCAGCGTGATGCAGCCATGAAAGCCTTAGCAAATGTACCTGGCATTTCTTGTGTGAAGCCAAAAGGCGCATTGTATCTGTTCCCTAAATTAGATTTAGACATGTACAAAATTAAAGACGATCAACAAATGGTGCTCGACTTTTTAATTCAAGAGAAAATTCTGTTAGTGCAAGGCTCTGCATTTAACTGGCCAAATAAAGATCACTTCCGCATTGTGTTCCTACCGCGCGAAGATGATTTAACCAAAGCCATCAACCGCTTTGGCGAGTTTTTATCGCGTTATTCGCAATAAGTACTCAGCAACAAGAAGCAACAAAGCCCGCAATTGCGGGCTTTGTTGTTTTCAATGGTATATCAGACTAATAAAGCACTTGCCGGGATTTTATACACGAGCAACTTAAGTTGCTGTTCTACATCCACATCAGGAAAATCGGGATGCGCAGCCAAGCGCTCAACAAATTCAGCTTGAAATGATTGTTCTGTAAATTGATGTTTCAGAAAACCATTACTCAATTCCGGCGCATTCAAACAGGCCAACACTAAGCCACCTTGCGGCATTAACTCTGGCAAACGACGAATCACCTTGACGTAATCTTTTTCGGCAATAAAACTACCTTTTTGATAAGACGGTGGATCAATAATAACCACATCATAAGGGCCTGGCTTTTTAACGCGGCTCCACGACTTTAAAATATTTTCTGCCACAAACTCAGCTTTGGCTTTTGGGATATTATTGAGCTGATGATTTGCTCGCCCCAAATTCAACGCAGGGCTACTCATATCCACATTCACCACTTTTTCTGCCCCCGCCGCAACTGCCACCACAGAAAAGGCACAGGTGTAAGCAAACAAATTTAACACGCGCTTGCCAGACGTATTGTTTTCGACCCACTGCCGCCCTGCTTCCATATCCAAAAAGAAACCGGAATTTTGTTGCGCATTCAAATGTAAATTAAACAACAACTCACCGCGACGCGCGAAAACCTGTTCTGGCAAAGCACCCAATATTATTTCTGAAGGCGCATTAGGCAAATAGCGGCGTTGAACCAATACACATGATAATTGCTCAGAAAGTTTATCTTGCATGAAAACCGTAAATTCATTTAGCCAAGCCTTTGGTGGCTCTTTATAAAGCACCACCAATAACACTGGCTGAAAAAAATCGACATTGACAAATTCCAAACCTTCGAAGCAGCGGCCACGACCATGCAGTAGACGATAACTGTCGATAACTTTATTAGCTTGTAATTTTTGCTGTAAATCGGTAATCCTATCTAACAATAACTTCATGAACCATTTAATCCCGCATTTAACGCACCGATGGGATATAAAATAAACTCATCATAGCCCACTAAAACCGATTGATAACCCGAAAATGATTTATCGAAATCGGGATCATTAGAATCCACTAGCAAAGGGCGATTATGCAACGAGAGTATTTTTTCTTTGGTGGCAATAATGTGAATATTCTGACGCGGGATAGCCCTTAAAATATCTACAGCAAGCTGCTGGTTGCCACGACCAATAATGTGCCCCTGCCCACCAATTGCAGTAATAATTAAATGAACATCAGAAACATGGTGAGCAATTAAATCGCGTAATTGCTGCGCACTGACATCGGCAGCAATTAATTCACGATTCAATATTACATCGACACCAAGCAAACTGCCTTCAACACCCAACTGCTCTAAAAACACTTTAGTCGTTGAACCTGGGCCAACAATGTAAAGAATATCATCCAATAAATTGTCAATTAAATAATGGGCTATATCGAGCTTGACCAATTCATCCTGCGCGGCACCGCTATTTTTGACTTGCTGTAAAAACTGCGGCAAGAGCGGTGCATACATAGAGGCGTACATTCGCGCTTTTACTTTTCCTTCACGAAATGCAGCTTCATCAATATCGCGCACATCGCAGGCCTGCACATTCACTAATTGCTTTTTTAGCAAGCATAGTAAAATTTCACCAGCAGCTTCTGGCGTAATAGCATAGACGCCTGAGTGCATTTTAACGCCGGAGGGAACACCTAATACAACCTGCTGCTCTTTGCCCACTTGTTGCAAAGCATCGGCAATATTACGTGCGGTGCCATCACCACCCGCAAATAAAATAATATCAACCGACTCGGTAATTAAAGCTTTAGTAGCAGCTATAGTATCCAGCGCACTGGAAGGATTAGTTTGCGGCTTACCTACTAAGGTGTAATTAAAACCACAGGCTTTGGCAGACGTTGCGCCCATATCTCCAGCAAAACAATAGATATGAATATTCGAACTGAATTCTTTAAGTATTGCCAAACAACGCTCTACCCGCGCAAGCGCACGCGCTTCTGCACCGAGCGCTAGTGCTTGCGCGCGAATTTCATCGCCATCGCTGCCTTTTAAACCAACGCTGCCGCCGATGCCCGCATAGGGATTAATAATTAAACCCAGTTTAAATTTAATCATTGAGTGCTGGGGCCACGCCAAAACCTAAAACGCTCAACCATTCCGCGGTTTTAGCATCTGCACCTGACACTTGATAATTATGAAACTCACGACGAACAGGATAATGCTTACGCAAACCATCAAAACCTATCGCAAAATTATCTTCGCCTTTACGTGCGCGCGCTGCTAGTGCACGTAAGCGCTTGTCATCATCGGCAATTGAATAAACCTGTTCAATAAGTCGCTTTACCTGTTCCCAAGTAGTTTTTTCTTCAGCAACATCCAATTGATTATTGGCAAGTGAGGGCACTAGATCTTTAATGGATAATTCTGCAGGGCGGTTTAGGTGTTTACATAGAGCTTGATAAATCATCTCCGTACCTTTTAATTTTCCATCATAACTATAACCCGCAATATGCGGTGAACCCAGCACAACCTTATCCAATAATGCTAAAGAGATATCTGGCTCCGGTTCCCATACATCCAGGACAACACGTACATCATCGCGCTCTGTTAAAAACTGCAACAGATCAGCATTATTAATAACGGGGCCACGGCCACAATTTAGTAAAACGGCACCTTTTTTTAGCTGCTGTAATTGAGGGGAATTAATTAAATGAAAGCTGGGATGCTCACCAGTTTTGGTAAGCGGCGTGTGCATACTAATAATATCGCAACTCAACACTTCTTCTAAACTAGTTAGATCAGCGTTGTGCTCTGGCGAAAGCAGTGGATCATAACAATAGCAATCCACACCTTGCAGCGTTAAACGTTTATACAATAAACCGCCAACATTACCGCAACCAATAATGCCAAATTTTTTATCGCGCCAATTTATATCTAAATGACATAGCGCTGCATAAACATACTCAACCACAGAATTTGCATTACAACCAGGAGCACTAGAAAACTCTACGTGATTAGTTTGCAACCACGATTGATCTAAATGATCTACGCCAATCGTACATGTACCGACAAAACTGACTTTGCTTGAATTGAGCAAGGTTTGATTGACATTGGTTACCGAGCGAACTAATAACGCGGTCGCATCGCGCGCGTCATCGTTGCTCATGGTACGACCAGGGCGAGTGACAACTTCGCCGATTGATTGAAAAAACTCATTTACCAAAGGGATATTTTCATCCGCTAGAATTTTCATAAATATTCTCTTAAAAAAGCTAAAGTCTTTTCGTAGAAAAGGTGTTGCGTTGCAAATCTTTAGCATATACTTAGTTTGAAGACGGCGTTAAAAGCTACTTCTTTACCGCTGAAATGGGCGATCTAAGCCCCTAAAGCTACCCATTCAGCAGGCTATCACCAACCGCTAGAACCGAGGGGGTGGCATTATGAAGACCTCAGACACAACCCACAACATGGATAATGTGGTCGATTTCTTCACCGGCAAAACTTTCTCTACCTTGCATGATGAGCGCTTTATACGTCTAGCCCCTGAGCTTGATGGCCTCGAAATGCTTTATTCCAACGATACCAGCTCTGAAAAACTCTTTAGCCTCAAAATCCTTTGCTGGGGCTTACGCGCCAATGGTGATGTTGTTGGCTTAGTACCTTGGCTGAACGACATTGTACCCTGCCCCGATCTTTGCGATCCGTTGAATGGCCACTTTGAGGGTTATTACGATCAGGGCATTGATGATGTTTTCTTCGAAGCACCCATTCATAAGATCGTTGAGCTGGAAACTGCCGCCGATTATTACGAAGTTGAGTGCGAAAACGATGACGATGTTGTGCAAGAAGTGCCAGACATGATTGGAACTCATGCGGTACTGGCAACCCCAGGGCAAAAACACTTGTCATTAGTTGAAGTAGTGAGTTGGCGCCTTCTCCACGATGGCAGCCTCTATGGCATGCTGGCAGATCATTCAAAAGTGGTTAGCACACCTGTGCTACCGGGCGATGAGTGTCTTTACGCAGCACAAACTAACGATAACTTTCGTTACTTTTTCCAGCATCAAATTGCCAACAAGATAAAAGCGCAAGACCCTGAAGCTCTTGCTGCTATTTCGCTGCTGGTTGATGATGTTTAACTTATTAGCCTGCCTCTCTGTAGTGGCAGGCTAATAAAATAACTCTGCCATTGCATATAACTGCTACGCCGCAAAAAACTACCCACCCGATTTTTTTATAATATAAGTGTACGACTTATCATCACTTTCCTGATGCAATAATTCATGCCCGAGAAAATGACAGAACTTAGGAACGTCACGCGTTGTTGAAGGATCTGTCGCTATGACTTTTATAATGCCGCCAATAGCAACTTCTCGCACAGCTTTATGCAGCATCATTACCGGCTCTGGGCACAATAAACCAGTGGTATCTAAAACTTTATCAATTTCACTATTCATAGTATTTCTTCGTCTAAAAACACACGGCAAAAAAACTTTCTATTGCTAAACTCTAACTGAGGATATTAAAACAAATGATTTGACTATTTATCACCCAGGAAGAAGGTTCAATGTCTCGGACTACGATTGAAACACACACTCCAAATGATTTTTTTAGCCATCAAGCGCTAGAGTTAACCTTTAGATTATTGCGTAATAACAATCCAGGATTAGCAAACGCCATTAAAAACACATTGTCGCATATTCATGTTGCGCCTTATGAAGCAGTTCAGGGTTCACACACAGGGGAAATGTATTTTAACGCGGAAATTTACGAAGCGCTCTCTGCTTATTCTATTGGAAAAATAGTCGCTGCTTTAACAGAGATTGGAGAGCAAGCTTTGCAAAAGCAGGATATGCCTCCCGAACATCTCAATCAATTACGCAAGCTCATTGAAGATTGGGCACAATTGACTGAGTGGATTTTACAACACACAATGCCAGATAAAATCGCTTATCACTAGTGCGTGTTTTTATTTAAAAACACGCAAATGGCCAGTTACTTCTTCGCGATCGTGATACAGCTGCTTAAATTGAATATCTACATCCAAACCTAATTTGCCTAATTCTTTTAAAATACGCTGCTCGCATTTTTTCACTTCGAGATAGCGTTGTTTCATAGGCAGTTTTAAATTAAACACTGCTTCACGACAATAGCCTTTACCAAACCATTGAATAATCATGCTCGATACGCGCGCGGGTTTATCCACAATATCGCACACCAACCAATCTACTTTTTTCTTTGGTTCATACATAAAGCCATCCGTAAGGATGTGCAGCACTTGCCCGGTCTCAAGTAAGTTTTTATCCATAGGCCCATTATCAACAGCTTCTACGTACATACCGCGCTGCACTAATTGCCAAGTCCAACCACCGGGTGCCGCACCTAAGTCTACAGCGCGCATGCCGGATGCTAAACGCGTATCCCAATCTGCTGCGGGAATAAAATGATGCCATGCCTCTTCCAATTTTAGTGTTGCGCGGCTAGGCGCTTCTTTTGGCAAACGCAGGCGTGCGATACCCATAGCCCACTGAGAACTATTACTGTACAAAGTCACCCCTAAGTAAGCTTCAGTCCCAGTGATAAACACCAAGTGTAAACGCCATGGGCTTTTAATACTCAGTAACTGATTTTTACGCAGCGCATTACTGAACGGTGCGGTAAATTTCTTGCTGAGGCCCGATAATTCTTTGCCATCGTTGGTATCAACAGTTTCCAATGTAAGTTCACGTGCGATAGGAAATTGCCGGGCAGCCGCGAGCAAGGGCGTTACACGATCAGTCACTGGCAAATCGGTAATAGGTGCTTGAGTTACAAACCATTGACGAGTAAAAATTAATTTACGGAAACGCAACTCTTGCTGAATTTGCATTGCACCGCTTGGCTCATGCGTAATAAATACCACGTAGGCAGAATTGTCTTTGGTTTTACTGTAGCCATATACGCCTACTTCACCGGCAAGATCCGTAATCTCTGCAGCGCATTCTTTCTCAAAACCTGCACGACAGTGCAAAAATAAATGATTCATAGTTTCTCTAATTGTAAAGACTCAATACATTAATAGTCATTCTGTGTCATTAAACTGGCATCATGCTTCGTTAAAATAGAAACACTTTCAGTGGCAGAATCAAACACGATGACAATATCGCCATGCGCTAATTGCCGTTCAACTTGACTTACTTTTTGGGCGAGAGAGATTTCCATTTCACCGTAATCTGTGCCTTCACGTGTTATAAACTCTTCGATCAAACCTTGTAGCGCATCGGGTGAAATCTGTTTGTAGGGGATAATCATAAATCGGTTACTTCATATTTTACTTGTTAGGTCGCTAATTTTACTTGTTAGGCCTTTGAGAGAAAGTTACTCTTAAATAAATCACTGCTAACGCATTATTTGAGCATCAATCATAAAAAGGAGATCTCTGTGCAAATCCAATTAGTCTTAACCATTATTAGCGATGATAAACCCGGCGTTGTGGAGCTGTTAGCGCAAACCATTACTCAACACCAAGGCAACTGGCTAGAAAGCCGTATGGCACATTTAGCCGGTAAGTTTGCCGGCATTCTCCAAGTTGCAATCGGTAGCGAAAGCGAAGCCGCTTTGCGCGAAGCACTAAAAAACTTGAATGATCAAGGCTTAAAAATTGTGGTGGAATCCGCTGCCGAAACCATCAAACCTACCGGTAAAGAATTTCAATTTAGCGTGGTAGGTAGTGATCGCCCAGGCATTGTATTAGAAATCGCCCAGGCCTTTGCCAGCCGCCATATTAACATGAGCGAGCTGGAAACTGCCTGCTCAAGCATGCCGTGGTCAGGGGAACCCATGTTTGAGGCGACGGGTTTAATTCAAGTGCCTAAATCTGTGGATATGGATGAACTCTACGACCAGCTAGACACTATTGCAGATGAACTTGCGGTAGATGTAAGGCTGGAATCGCCCGGTGACGATGTTCACCACTAAACCCTATGGTTATGCGCCAACGAAAAACTAGCCTGCTGCTTTTTCGTTGGTTTGCTCTGCATCAACCTTCGTATCAAATTTCTCTAACTCGATGTTGATGGCTTCTGTGGAAATATGGACTTCATAAAATGAAAACAATAGCGATATCACAAGCAAAATAAGGCTGCCTGCAAATAATAGTTGGCCAGTAATTGACCACTGCATTAGCAGCGCAAACATGGATAGCGTACAGAGCACAAACGACAAAACACCAAAAGCTTGCATACGACGAATGACTTGAATACGCAAACGCAAGTTGTCCATTTGGCGGCGCACCAACACTTGTATCGCAACATTATCTTCTTTGGTGTTACTAAGCTGACGAATCACATTGGTTAAGACGACGAAACGGTTGGTATAGGCCAGCAAAAGCAGAGAAATTGCAGGGAACAACAAGCTGGGCGTGGTGATGGTCATATCCATAGCAGACTTCTTATTTATAAACAAAAACCAAGCTTAACAAATTATTAAGCCTGGTTGAGCTGTAACAACATAAATAGCTACTGCAACCGCTCACGCCAGTAAATGACCCGGTCATTGCCGCGATAGGTGCCGAATTCAAAGGTAGCCCTTAGTAAATCAGAATCCAGATAATTCTTATTCTGATTCCAGTCGAAGCCCAACCATTTTATATCAGTGAAATCGATGACTACTTGAAATCTGCCCATGCCACCACTTGTTGGTGTGGCAAATTGCTGACCTGCATTACCAGCACTAAAACGAATATTGCCAGTAAGAGAGGGTTCAATATTAAAATAGGTACCTTGAGTGCTTCCCGTGCTCAAGGGCACAGTAATATTCGCTGCATTGGTTAAAGACCCTCCGAGACCATAATTTAAACCCCATCTGTAACTCACTGCGGTACGCGGAACCAAGGTGCATGAGTCATTAACATTCAGCGTGAAATAGTTGCCCACCCAATACTCTGTTACAAAATTAACGGGTAAAGGCACGGTTTCTGGGCCGGAAGCATCATCAAGGCGCAAGCGCCCATAACGTAAATTCAGCAGGTTTTTGGCAGCATCTGATGGATCTTTAAACGCTATAGCTTTACCTCCCAGCATATCTTTAGCCGTGGTTGGAGGTGTATTAATCAATAGGCCCACAAGGTCAAAAGGCGTAATAAGATCAGGGTCAGCCATTCCAGAAGCGCCAATACGTAAACTGGTGTAAGGCCCATTTGGCGCACCGGATGGTTGGCGAGCAAAGGTACCAGGAACAGTCTCGCTATAAACACCTTTAATCCATTTACCTTTATTCACCGTTAAATGCGAACTAAGATCGACTGTATCTCCCTGATCCTCTGCTGCATAAACTGGAATAGCCAAGCTTTTAGACACACCATCAGCGACACCATAACCCAGAGTTATATTGTCATAGTTGGAAACAATAACCCCATTTGCACCTGCTGAATGCGCAGTAATGTAAGGCTTAATTTGCAAATGAGGTTGCCCCATATAACTGAAGTTGCCGCACCCATTGGTCACAGCGGTGGATGCGGGAACCACGCGGTAATGATCAGGATAAAAACGACCAATAGTAGCGCTCACATCACCTGTAACACTGCCTGCACCAAGGTATTCGCTCAAACCTGACTTTATTGTCATGCTTCCAACTTGAGGCCATACAACCGTAGGATTGCTATAAGTACCAACGGGCGCATCGGATGCAGCGCTAAACGTATTAGGCGTATATGTTAATTCCGTTGCAGTTCCTAGTGTTGGATTTGGATACACCAAACTATTAGTCACAAGCGTAATAAATTGCGACTGTGATGATGTTTCTTTACCAAAATTAGGAGTTACTGCCCCAATCTGATTAAGAGCCTGCACAGACACTTTGAACGGAGTTCCGGCTGAAACAAAGTTATTTGCTGTTCCTGGCTCACCGGTTTTTTCAAGATTTTTCACACCTGCAACTGTAGTCACTGCTGAGATTTTTACAGCATGGGGTTTGACCACAAACAGATTGCTTTCGCCTACCAAGGTAATCGCAGGGTCAGTGGGCGTTTGGGTTTTAATAATTTGCGCTAAGAGCTTTATTTGCCCAACGTCTGAATAATTAATGGGAATACTGGCAGAACCATTAGCATCAAAATTCAAATTTACATCGCTATAAACAACAGAAGTAGCGCCATTAGCATTAGCTGATGCGACATTGCCATTCAACTTAAGTGTTTGAGCCGGAGTGGTAATGCTACAGGTGGAGGGATTCACACATTTGTAAGCCATTTTTACCACTTGCGGCGAGGTAAAACGCGCCATACAAGCACCGGTGGTGGCGTTGGTTTGCAAAGCTCTGACATAAGCTGTGCTCGTAGGGCTAGGCACTCCCGCGGTTTGATTGGCAATATTATTGCTGGTACCAGTTGCGCTATTCGGGAAAATAAGGCCTGCCGTGTTAAATGTCGTAGTACACGAATTGCTCACCGTACAAGTACCGCCCAAGCAACACTTACGCGCATTGGTGGCTACAGTTGTTTCGCCAGAAAGCGTCACTTTGGCAACCGCGTTATTGGCCGCTGCAGGATAAAGCAATTTTGCCGTGCCGCTACCCGATACCAAGCTCAATGTTGTGCTATTCAGTGAGCCCGCATCCGTGGCTAAAGTTACGTTGCTGTTAACCGTGTAATCAATATTAGTACAAGGCGATATGCTATCTGCACAGGCGCGCACTGTAACGTCCGCCCCCAGACACGTAAGGTTATTGGTAGACATAACCAGCTCATAATGATCGGGCGCTGGGCAGGTGCGAACACTCGGTAAGAGGCCTTCAATACTGGCTTGCGGCAATGCACCGGAGTACATATTAACTTCGTCGATATTACCCAGGAAATGAAACGATGTTTGTCGCCCCTCTGCAGAGTTCAAGGTTTCACCGCCAATCGCCACGGTTCCGGTACCATCCACCCAGGTTCCTGAATAAGCTCCTATCGCTTTTGCCTGTAATGTACCGGCTTGGTTATAAACGTATAGGGTGACTGTTTTCGCGGTGGTATCTACCGCTGCAGCAACGTAATACCACGTATTGTTTGCGATAACCGGGTTAGTATCCACACAGAAAACACCACAGTTGGGGTTAACCCCCTGCCCGGTTACCGCGCCATTATTGGTTACATTGCGGTTAAAAAAGCGTAACGCAGGGCTGCCGGTACCATCGGCTAAACTTAGCCCCCAGCCATTGTCGGCATCATCCCGTACTAAAATACGCTGGTGTTGCGCACTGGCATTGGTTGAGCGAATCCAGGCTGCAAACGTAAAACCATTAGGCAATGTTGGAAAGCCGGATAACTCCACATAACCATTGGTGCGAGTAACGCCGTTCGTGGTTCCATCAAATATCCCATAACGACAAGTACTCTGCGCACCGCTGGTATAGGCTGGCGAACCAGAACTCGTTGATGGTAAAGCAGTAGACCCAGCAGCAATGCGCGCACGACCATGATTATTTTGACCACTACTATCTAGCACTTCGCCTGCGGTACCGTTCCATGAAAGCTGATCCATTCTCCAAGCGCCCAATAAAACGGGGGCTGGTGCGGCACCACTGCAAAAGGGCGCAAAATCTGCGGAGGTAAGTGCTGAAGGTTGGTAATTAATGGCGACTTCATTACCAGATGCAATGAAATTTGCACCAGAAACGCCACCATTAATCACTGATCTGAAATTTAAACTGACATTACCACCAGCATATAAAAAAGCACTCAGGTTTGTTTCATTGTCTGCTGTAATACTGCCGGTGGCATAAATCAGTAATTGCCCCGACGTAAAATTCTGTGTGACAACCTTGAACGCCATGGTGATATTGCCATTCACAAAAATACGCGTTGATCCCGAAGAAGCGATTCGCCTTAAAATAGTTTCTTGCCCAATCGTTACATTACCATCGATCCAATAATCACCCGATTGCAACTCAAGAATGGATTTAAAGCTGGTGGAAAATGCCTTGGTACGATAAACACCACTCGCCGTATTAAATCTGAGCGTAGCTTCCTGCCCCACACTCACGGTGCCAAAATTACCTGTTGTTACAGTTTGTGAACCTTGATAGCCAATGCTGATATTGGTACCCGCTGCAGCCGTTGAAAATGTGGGCACTGACGTAGTTGCAGCTGTGCCAGTAGCGGCACAACTTGAGCCGCTACAAGCAACCCATGCGGTATTGTCGGTTAAAGTTCTAGCGGCCAAATTAGCGCTGCCACCTGTAATAATAGATTGATAACTTAAATTTATATTTCCCGAAGCACCTGTAGCTTGAATCCCGTTAGTAAAAAGAGCATTACACGCAACTGCCCACACTTTTTCAGCCGAAAAAAGGCAACAAGCACTTAAAAAAAGCACTCGCAATAAGAACTGAAAATATCGTTGTGAATGTTTCATGCTCTGTTTCTCATTGCCTTTTTTGATGGTTAACACATTATTCTTGCTTTAAAAACGAACCAACTTCAATGATGCGCTCTGCACGCAGAGTTCCGGCACCACACGTTGCAGTGCTAATAATTGTATAAAAGCTAGTAAGGTTATTAACGGGCGCAGCCGCTGTGTAATTAGCCGAATTAGCGGGCGCACAAGTGGAAGCTGCGTCTTGATATTGGCAACGACACTCCACCACAGTGGAGCAATTGCTTAACCCCGGCACTGCGTCAGCATAAATTTTCGAGGGCGCAACACATCGGCCATCTACTGCTTGCCGAGTGAGTGCTTGAGTTGTATCAAAAAACAAAGTCTGCATTCCCCGCTGCGCTCCACTTTCAGCAGCGTAAAACGCCTGCGTTGAAACGGCTTCTTGTGTGGCGGATGTGGCTGATTGAATAGTATTGCGCGATAACACCAACGCAAAAATTCCCATAACCACCACAATAAAAATAGCTAAGGGCAGCAAAAAACCTTGTTGCTGTTTTGGCGATTTATTGATGTGTATTGATTTAAGGGACATTGCGAATCATCACCGAATGATTAAATGCCACAGATTCAGCCTTGTGCGCAAAGGTAAGATTAAATTGCACAATCGTATTGCGATTCTCACCGCCTGAGGTTAATGAAAAAGGTGCTGTTGCTGTTACATTATCTGCCAATACACTGAAATTGGAATTAAGATTAACTTCAGGGTCAACGGTTACTGTTGCAGATTGATTTTCGTAAAAACGCAACTGATTATTAACAACACAAAAGGCTTGAGGGCTATTCAACAAATAGAAACGTTTATTCACAGAATTACGCTGCCAAGTTTTGGCAGCCGAAAGCGTAAGTAGTGTATCGCTACGCGAACTTAGCGTTGCACGCGAGACTGGATTTACGCCGTAAAGTTCAATTGCTGCTGTAGCACCAATGCTGACAAACTGAGCCGTGCCAAAATTTATGGTATGTGGCGATACATCTAATGTGGTTAAAGCAGCACCCGCATTCAACGCATCGGGAACATAACCGGTATAACTTGTGCCACTCTTAAAACCCAGATAATTCCCACCGCTGGCAATCGGCATAAACTCAACACATTGGTTACTATTGGTTAGCCTTACGCTGTAAGGTAAAGCAATCCGCAATTGCCGAGTCATACGCTCAACAGCTTGGCGACCGGTATTCACTAAACGAGTGCGAGCTTGGGATGATTGATAAGAATTTGTGGATTCAACGACAAAGGTTCCACCCATAACAGCCAAGATTGACAAAACCACAATAACAGCGATCATTTCAATTAAGGTAAACCCACGTGTGGATTTTTTAGGAGCCGTATTTTTAAAAACAGCTGCGCGCAACATTAAAAATTTGCCCTGAAAGCAGCAAGCGTGACTGACCAATTGCGAGGCGCACTAGTCGCAGTAATCGGCCCAGTAACCGTCACTGTAATCAGCTTTTCATTATTTGTGGTAGTTACGGTTACACGGCGGTTATAGCCGGCATATGGCGTATCGCTTACATTATGAAAGTCATCTACATCATTCATATTGGCATCAGGAGTATTGTTACAAGCTACGCCAGTGGGTGTATTACAGGCAGGAATTCCACCTGTGGGGGTGTTTGCATCGTATTTTAATGCTAGCACTTCATCTAACCTTGCCTGCGCTAGCTCAAGCGCGCGCACTTGAATCAGTGGGTCGGTATTGTGCATTAGGCTGTAAGTATAAGTTGCAAAAAGTGCGCTACTCGCAATACCAATCACAATAATAAAAACAATCATTTCAATAAGGCTTACGCCTTTTTGGCAGGTTTTTTTTGCACCATATGTAAAAAAATTAGTACGCATAACCGCTCGTTTCAAGCCTTACGCTTGCACTTAATCCGCCCGCTGCAGACAAAACTATGGTATTTGCAGCTGCACTGCCTGTGCGTCCCAATTTATCGTAAGTTAAGGTTAGCGGTGTTGCAGTAACACCGGATGGAAAGCTTAGGGGATAACCCTGAGCATGCACTTTTATCGGAGTACCATTTTCGGTAACACTAACAGAACTTGCAGTAATGATGAGCTGGATATTATTGCGTGCCATTGCGGTCTGTTGTGCAAAAAATAAGGCCGCGATGAGATCATCGCGGCCTGCTTGAATGTTGGCACTATTTACATTGCCAAGGCGAGAAAATAAGGTTACAGAAATGATACTGACCAAAATCATCACAGTGATCAGCTCAATAAGAGTAAACCCTCGCTCACCTTTTCGCATAGAACTCACATACAAATTTAAACGCTGAGACTAAATGAGCTTTAATTAATCCCATTGAAATTAGAGGTTTTAGCCACAGTACCTTTAGTTAGAGTCAGTGTACAAGCAACCGTTGTACCTGAACCTGCAGTACCTCCAATGGCGGCCGATGTGATTGTATAACCTCCCAAAGGTAGAGCTCCACCAATGAGTAATAGAGCCGCATCTTGGCAATTCCCTATTGCTACTGGAGTTGGCCCACCAACAACACCTGCTCTTACGGAAACAGCTGCCGCATAATTTAAAGCCATTGCACTACCAAGGTTTGCAGCAACACCATCTACCGCCGCCTGCTGCGCAGAGCTTGACATATCCACAAACTTTGGCAAGGCAGTCGCAGCCAAAATTCCTAAAATTACGATTACAGCAATAAGCTCAATCAGTGTAAAACCAGATTGTTGATTATTCATAGCAAGACTCCAAACAGATAGTGTGTTGTACAATTGAGATTAAGGTTTACAAGGCTCTAACACTGAAAGTTCTTTTACAAGAGCACTGAAAGCTCATCCTTGTTTCGCCAAGCCTATTGACTTCAACGAAGCAAGTTGCCTGATAGCTTGAATATAGTTCATTAATTCCAGCTTGCCAGCGATTAAAACAAAAACCCTAGTTATTTTTTTGTAGGTGGCGCACGGAGTAAGACTTGGCCAGAAAAAGGCAGATAATCAAAATAAAATTCGCCAGAAGGATCAGTAGCCAGCTCATACCGACAAGTGCCCTCGTTCACTACACTTAAATGAAAAGCACGTGAACCATGGGCTTCACTACCCTCATAAGAAATTGCGGGGGGGCTTTCCAATAAGTTATTCCACAAACTCAAACAGCTTGCTGCTGATACCTCAGGCGAGAGCGGCTCGCCAGCGGCAATCGCCACAGGCCAACCCTGTGGTGTAAACTGAATTTTTAAAACATCCACATTTAACTGAAAAGCTTTGGTTTGTTGCTGTGCCACAATCCAGCGCGCATGATGGTTGTAAACAGCAGCATTAAAGTTTTTAGCAATCACTTCAAAACTTAGCCGCTTAGTTTCCTCTGCCAATTGAAAGTAACGCTGCGCAGCAACCAAAATAATTATGCTAATCACAGACATCACAAAATAAAATTCAAAGCTAGTAAAGCCCCTCATTTTTTTCATTGTGAAAACCCGTTTGCGCCGAAACAATTAGTTAAGTGGTTTGCGATTATTTTTGAATGGAGTACATATCCCACATAGGCAAGAAAATACCCAGTGCGAGCACCGTGACAAAACCCGCCATAATAACAATCATCAAGGGTTCGATTCTGTCGCCGAGTAACTTGGTATCGTACTCTACTTCGCGCTCATAAAATTCTGCCACTTCAGCCAAAAGTGTATCTACTTGCCCACTCTCTTCGCCTACAGAAATCATTTGTAGCACTAGCGGTGTAAACATACCGCTAACAAGATGTGTTTGATAAAGGCCTTCACCGCGCTCAATACCTGAACGAATGCCGCGAATTTTATCGCCTAAATAATTATTATCGATTGCACGTGCGCACAACTCCAGCGCATTTGAAATAGGCAACCCAGCGTTCAACATTAACCCAAATGAGCGTGCATAGCGCGCAAGTGATGCCCGCTCAATAATGTCACCCACAATAATAATTCCAAGCTTCTTTTGCCCCCACCAACGGCTACCATTATGAGTTTTTATATAACTTATAAACCAAAAAGTTACGCCCACAGTAATAACCAACATATACAACCAGTAAGCTACAAAAAAATCTGAAATGCCGACTAAGATGCGTGTTGGCAAAGGAAGCTGCGCACCAAACCCTGCAAACATTCCCGCAAAGGCGGGAATAACTTTTACGTTAATAATGCCCATAGCAATGCTAATGGCAATTAACACAAAGGTTGGGTAACGCAAGGCAGTCTTAATACTTTTCGTGGTATTTAAATCGCGCTCCATGTATTCACTAAGCTGTTGAAAAATTAAATCCAACCGGCCAGAATTTTCACCAACGCTTACCATGCTAACAAATAAGTTATTAAATATTTTGGGGTGCGAACGCATTGCCGTTGATAGCTCTACGCCAGTCTCTAGCCGTTCAACAATATCATTCAGCGCCTGCTGAAATGTATAGTTGCGCAAAGACGCCGCAAGGCCACGCAAACCTTTTACCAAAGGAATACCCGATTTTGAAATGGTATACATTTGACGCGAGAACATAATGAGTTCAACGTTTTCAACTTTTCCGCGATTAGTCGCCCGCTCAAGTTTTTCACCCATAGAAAGTTTAATTAACAGCTCTTCCATAGAAACAGGTGTAATACCCCGCCCTAACAGCTGGTTAGCGGCTGCATCCGTATTGGCAGCATCAACTTGGCCATTAACAAGACGACCTTCCGCATTGCGACCTTTAAATTGATATATAGCCATAAAATTTCAACGTCAGAGAATTGAACAAAAGCCGTAAGGCGACAAAAAAGTAATTAAACAAATTCTTCGATTTGCGCGGTGATGCTCATGACTTCATCCAGCGTAGTAATACCCTGCTCCGCATACTCCAAAGCAGCTTGGCTTAAAGTTTTAAAATTAGGTGTTTGATTGGCGGCTTTTGAGAAACCATTAATATCAGAGGTTCGCAAGGCTTCTGCCATAGGCGCATCCAGCTCTAACATTTCGAATACACCAATACGGCCGCGATAACCGGTGTTATTGCAATGCGGGCAACCAGCGCCATGTTTAAATTGATGCTGACTGAAATCTTTCCCTTTTGAAATGCTCGCCAACAACTGCAATTCATTAGCATTTGGTGTATGGTTTTGAATACAGCTCGAACAAATTCGACGAACTAAACGCTGTGCCACTACAGCTTTTAATGCGGTTGCTACCAAATAACCGTCTACGCCTATATCTAACAAACGAAGTGCAGAACTAACCGCATCATTAGTGTGAAGTGTGGATAGCACCAAGTGGCCCGTCATAGATGCGCGCAGTGCAATCTCGGCAGATTCTGCATCGCGAATCTCACCCACAAGCAAGATATCCGGGTCTTGTCGCAAAGCGGCACGAAGTACGCTGCTAAATGTTAAACCAATTTTTTCATGCAACTGAACCTGGCTAATACGGGGTAAGCGATATTCAACAGGGTCTTCAACGGTAATGATTTTTTTCTGAGGCGTATTGAGCTCAGATAACGCACCGTACAATGTTGTAGTTTTACCGCTACCTGTAGGCCCCGTCACCAGCACTAAACCATTGGGGCGCGTAATTACTTTCCGAAAACGAGTGACTAAATTCGACGGCATACCTACATTATCTAAACTGCGCACACCACCTGTATGATCCAACAAACGCATAACCACCGACTCACCAAACTGAACAGGCATGGTGGATAACCGCACATCAATATTGTGATGTTTTATTTTTAAGTTGAAGCGACCATCTTGCGGCAAACGCTTTTCAGAAATATCCAGGCTTGCCATTAATTTAATGCGCACCACCAACGCAGAAGCGATACGCTTTTCGTTCATTACCTGCTCAATTAATTCGCCATCAATACGGTTGCGAATACGCAACACTTTTTCATCTGGTTCAATATGAATATCGGATGCTTTATTGGTAAGCGCTTCTTCAAATATTTTTTGAAGCAACTTAACAACCGGTGCATCGCTATCAATTGAATCCGCAATAAAGTTATCAAAGTCAACAGCAGATTCCTGCAACTCTTCGTCTAGCTCACCGGCCAATGAAGCAATTTCACTGGCGTGACTATAGGCTATATCTAAAATATCCAAGAGTTCAGATTCACGCACTACTGCTGGCTTAAGGTTTTTTTGCAAAATACGCTGCAATTCATCCAAACAGAAAATATCAGTGGGGTCAGCCATACCCAGTAATAGACCATCGAAATCTTCACGTAACACCATCACGCGATAACGGCGCGCACTGGTTTCCGGTAAGGTTTGCACTAACTCTTTATCAAAGCGAAATTGTTTTAACTGCACAAACGGAATTTGTAGCTGAGTAGATAATAAGTTGAGCAGTTCATTTTCATCAACATAGCCCAAATCCACCAGTTGGTTGCCTAACTTTCGACCACTCAGTTTTTGCTCTTGCAGCGCATGAGACAATTGAGTTTCGGTAATCATATTTTTTTCGACGAGCAAGTCGCCAATACGAATACGTTTAGTTGCAAATGTATTTAGCATATTTGTCTCACTGATTGCGCAATGTAGCAATTCGTTGATCTGAGTATTGTTTCACTTGATCTTGCAGTTGCGGAAACTCACGCAAACGCAAATAAGCTTGCAAGGCATTTTTAGGCTGGGATAAACCATCGTAAGCAAGCGCCAATCCCAACCAGTAAGCGGGCTTCTCGCCAAATGAATTTATTAATCGTTGATAACTAAGGATAGACTGCGGGTAGTTACCGGTTTTGTGATAAAGGCTAGCCAATAAGGATCTATAGCTTTCGTTAACATCTGCTTCGGATAAATTCTTTTCCAGTGCAGAAATAGCCTGTGCATCGTCACCTTGCAGAATCAAGACCTGTGCTTTGAGTTTTGTTTTTGTATCTACTGCAAGATAATTAGCCTGCTCAAGCATAATATTGGCAGCATCAGCATTTTCTTGTTGAATATAAAGCTCCGTAAGCAATGTAGCGGAGAGCGCCGGTTTTTGTTCGCTAGCAACAAAGTTTTTTAACAGTGTTTGTGCCTCAACCTGTTTTCCTTTTTGAATTAGTTCCTGCGCATGGCGAGCAAGTTGCTCATCTTTCCAGCCCGCATTAGGCACTACCGAAACAGAAGACGGAGCTTCTGCAACAGAAAAAGGTTTAATCGTTTCAGTTTGTGCTGGCGCAATAGAGACAGCCTCGGTTGATTGGAATGTGGCCTGCGCCTCTGCGGCTTGATTGCTCTCATCAAACTCAACCGTGTGTGCATCCACAAAACGAGCCGACACAAATCTAGCACGCTGAAGTAAGGCTTCTGCTTGCGTAGGTTTACCTAGTTGGGCCTGTTCTTGTGCCTTTGTGAGGTAACGCTGTGCAATTTTATCCAGCCCCTCTTTTGCGGCATCATTTTCAGCATTCATACTAAGAATTTTTTGATAATACGCATACGCATTATCTTCAACGGGGGTGGTTAATCTATCCATCACCATTGCTCGCTCAGCTTGTTGTAATAAATCACTAATGTGATTTTGTAATACAGTATCTTCCGCTTGTTCTGCCGGAGGCTGCTCGACCATCGCAACTTCATTTTTAGGTACAGCAGGCATAGTAGCGACTGCTGTTATTGGCGCAGAAAAACTTTCACCTTGGCTTTTAATATTGGATGCTTTTGTAGCGCTCACAGTATGACCAGGCTGATCACTCGATAGTTTTTTAATTGCGTAGCTCATTCCCAGAACAGCAATGAAAACAATCACAAAAAAAACGCACAAATTTACCCACGCATAGTTTTTTTTAGAAGAAATGGATGATGTTTGTAGTAGTTTATCATCGTAACCTTCTGCACCATCTAGCACCGGCTGGCGTTGCGATAAATCGCGTAGCATGTCATTTAGTAAACTCATAAATTCATTCCCAGTAAGTTAGGAACAAATAATGCTGCCATTGTCGCCAACAATGCAGCGGCAGGCCACAACCATACATTTTGTTTAGCTAATACACGACCAATTGAACGGCTCTCGCGCGTGTCTGCAATAGCTCTGGCCATGTGACTACGGGTAACTTTTTCACTTTTCTCACCGTAGGCAGCAAGCATGGCTTTATGTGAAATAACATTAATTAAGCGCGGCACACCACCAGATGCACGATAAAGCAGCGCAAGCGCCGAGCGCGAAAATAAATTAGCACCGCGATAACCTGCAGAGCTAAGCCGGTAGGAAATATAATCTGCCAAGCTACGACGAGGAATTCCCTGTAAGTATTCTGAGAAGACAATGCGCTGTTTAAGTTGGCGTAAATCCGGGCGATTCAATAAATCATCCAACTCTGGCTGCCCAATTAATACTACTTGTAAAAGCTTATTTTTTTCAGTTTCTAGATTGGTGAGCAGACGCAAGGCTTCTATGGTTTCACGCGGCATAGCTTGGGCTTCATCGACAACGAGAACGACTTGTTTTTTCTGCTGGGCCAAATCGACCAAGCGCTGATTGATTTCACGCAATAATTGGTAAGACGGCATTTCGGGAGAAAAAGGAATACCAATTTCCTCCGCCAAAAACCATTTTAATTCTGCCGGGGTTAAATAAGGATTGGGAATGTAAGCCGTGAGAAAGTTATCACCCAAGCTTGCTAGCAATTTGCGGCTGAGTAAGGTTTTTCCTGTGCCGACTTCGCCGACAATTTTAATAAAACCTTCACTGTGGCGCAGCGCCAATAAAAGTGTGCTCAGCACTTCGCGATGACTCTGACTATTAAAGAAAAACTGCGTGTCAGGTGTCAGCGAAAACGGATGCTCCGCTAATCCAAAGTGCTGGCGGTACATAAAAACCTCGAATAACCGTGGGCAAGCCTAACCAAGCGATATTATTGCTTTCTATATTCATCGCCGATTTTTTGAATGCGCGATTCACTTTGCTCCAACTCATTTTGCCACGTATCGCTATCAACAACGATGGGGCGAAGCAAAATCACCAACTCAGTTTTTGAGCTTGCTTTATTTCTGGTACGAAACAAACTGTTCACTAAGGGAATGTCACCCAATACTGGGCGTTTACCATCAGTTTTATTTTTACTCTCTTGCATTAAACCGCCTAGCACAATGACTTGGCCATTTTTGGCTTTGACAATACTATCGGATTCACGAATGCCACGCAGAGCCAAGGGTAATGAAAAATCCTGGTCGCCTACCGTAAAGTTTTTTTGCTGATCAGTTACATCACTAACCACCGGGTGAATATGTAAAACCACTTCGCCATCTTCGGCAATTTGCGGAGTAACATCCAAAGCAATACCACTAAAGAAAGGCGAGAGCTCAATATTTGGCGTACTGGAAACTGAGGTAGCATTTGAGGTGGTATTGTTAGAAATACCTGTTACAAAATATTCATCTGACCCCACACGAATAACCGCTTTTTGGTTATTCACTGTAGAGACGCGAGGGCTAGAAAGAACTTGTACTGAGCCTTGCGTTTCTAACAGAGAAAGCACTTTGGTAATATCCTGAACTCTTAACAGGGATGAAAAAGTTCCACCTATGGCTTCTCGTGCAGGAACAGAGATAGTTTTTAATACACCATTTTCAGTGTACCTGTAGGTGTTTGTAATAGGCCTGTATTCACCTACTGCTGCACTACCATCAGTATTCAAGGCAAAACCATCTTGCAAGTTATAACCTTGCGTCAATTGGCCACTTATAGCTCCCCAGTTAACACCCGCTTCAAAACCTTCGTTTAACCGCACTTCTAAAATTTTTGCTTCCAAAATAACTTGGCGTTTTACACTCAACTCCGAACGCTCTAAAAACTCACGCACCGCACTTAGTTCACTGGGTAACGCTTTCACAACAATCATGCCTGCTTGAGGTGATATGGTCACCGAGCGGCTGGCACTTTCACCTCCAATAATAGACGTTACTGTGCTTTGTAAACCTGACCAAAAATCTGTGTGGTTTAACGTTTGAACGCGAGAACCCGGAGTAATGCCTTGGCCACCACCACCCGATTTATTTTTCTCTGCTGATGCCAACATGCCCAATAAATTAGCTGTATCGCCACTGCTGCCGGAACTACCGCCACTGTTACCGCCGCCACCATTTTGGCCGCTGGATTGCGCGCGCCCCACTAATACCGCCGTATCTGAAACACCTACGCGCTGAACGTCTAAATAGTTAATATGAAATACTTGGGTTCTCAGCGCGTTAGCATAAATCGTGTAAATGCCACGATCTTGTTTATATTCATAACCATAAATATCACGAGTTACCCGCAACACATCGCCAATAGTGACATCTTTTAAATCGAGAGAAATAGTGCCCGTCACTTCCGGATGAACGACGACATTCACGCCCGTACCATTTACCAGGCCCAAGAAAAAATCTTTGGCGGGCACAGCGCGAACAGAGACATCAAAACGCTCGGTAACTTTAGTGCCGCTGCTGGTTTTAATCGTGTTGTTATCCAAAAGCGCTTTGGTCACATCATCTGGCACAGCCACTTTTTTGTTTCGCTCAGTTTGTTCTGCCATAATCGCTGTCATTTCATTTTCTACAGCGAGTGTTTTGTTGCCATTATTCGAGCAGCTATTGCTTAAAATCATTGCGGCAAGCGCGAGCGGCATAAACGCGTAGCGAACCAAGACTCTATTATTTTTTAATGGCATAGCCATAACTCCGAAAAACAATTATTTGCGAATAATCGTGCTGTTTAAGGGCACACGCCAGACTTTTCCGTTTTGTTGCAACGTAACTGCATCAGCATCAATTTTTTTAACTTGAGCACCAAAGCCTTTTAAGATTTGGTTTTCTTTTAATACCTGGCCGTTAATAATGGCAACTTTTCTGTCGCTCGAAATCAAAATGCTGGTTAATGTAATGGTTTCTTGAGCGCTGCCTGCACTACCAACTGCTGCTGAGTAATTGAGCGGTTTGGTTGGGTCTGGCGTTTGAGCAGACACGGGCAATGCCATTAAACAGAAAATTATTATTGAATATTTAAACACCGAAAAGCCCCTCTTCTGAACTTAGGGTGTACACCCGTAGAATAACCTCAGCGTTGGGATAACGATCAACCTCGTAATTCAAACTCTGCCAGTAAAAACGCCAGGGCAAACGCTCAAGCTCAATTAAAAATTGCACCACTTGGTTGTAGCTGCCTGAAACGCGCAACTCAACTACATGCTGAAATACGCCTGCACTAGTTTCTTCAGTGACGGGGGTTGGTTGCACATTATTTATTTCAGAAGTTGTAACAAACTGCAGCTCTTTTGTCGGTAAGGTTTTAACCTCTAAAAGAGTTAGCTGAGACGTTTTTTCCAATACTTCCTGCAGTGCTTGTGGCAATTGATCTGCCTTAATGAGGTTTTGCGATACCTGCTGTAACTGATTTTCAAGCCCCCCGATATCTGTTTGTAACTGTATTATTTGTGCTTTCTTTTGTTTGTCAGGGTCATTTAACAAACTTTGCGTTGTAGCTGCAATTTGCGTTTGGAGTGTTGTGCGCTGGGTAGTTAATAAATCCAGTTGCGCGCGCGCCTCCTGGGTGCCTTTATCAATAGATGATTGCACAGCAAAATTCCACAACATGAACACAAAGGCTAATGCAGTGAGAAAAATAAGTGCCCGCTCGCGCATAACACGCGCATCAATTTTTTCTTGCAGCTGGATAAGCCCATCTAGTTTTAGCGAATCAAACATTAGCGGGCACCTCCTGCTGGAGTATTTTTATCATCTTTGGCTTTAGCCAAACTAAACTTTAGTAAACCGCCCTGCTCTGCATCACGCTCAATATTCAGTACACCAAAACCAACCTCAGCAAAACTGGGATTTTTACGCAAGCGTTGTAAATAAAACGGAATTTGATCTGCACTGCGCGTTAAACCAGTAAGCTCTGCATACTTGCCACCGCGTTGCAGTGAAAAGCTTTCAACCGATATAGTGTTTAAAGATGCTTGTGATAATGCATTGAGCTGAGCAGAAAAACCTTTGTCATTCCCCAGGTCTTGACTTGAGATCATGGCGAGAATTTGCTGGTGACGCTGCACATTTTTTTGCAGTTGTGCAACTTTTATATCGAGATCTACACTCGCTTGCGCGGGTTTCTGTGCAGTTAGGCTTTTCAATTGTGCCTGCAAAGCTTCTTGCGATTGTTGCTCAGTAACCAACTGTTTCTGTAACAAGCCTTGCTGCTGATTGGAGTACAGCGAGAAGCAAAGCAGTAGGACTAAAAAAGCCAAACTACTCCACAACATATGTATGGCGCGCAACGGCTCACGATTGGGGCGGAACTCGGGCAAATATAGATTAATCTGTTGCATTAAGCCGCCCCCACCACATCTTCACGCAGAGCTGCGCCTAAAGCTAATAAACATAATGAAAGGCTATGCGCTTGCGCATCCTTACCAAGTTGCACTCCAGCTTCAATATTAAAAAGCTCAATTTTAACAGCAAGACTATTGCGAATTTCGGGCGTGAGTTTATCGGCAGTAACATTTTCGCCGCAAATATAAACATGGCTTGGCGGGGTTTGTCGCATTTGCCTTTCAAAATAATCCAGCGAACGTTGTAACTCTAATACCAACGCATCACCCGGTAAATCGTCGAGTAAGCCGGCATTGTATGCGAGTGAAAATTGACGCGATAAATACACACTACCATCGCGAATAATTTGTAAGCTACCACCACCTTGGCCCAATTTCACCAAAGCAATACCACGCTTGGTATCGCAGCACGATTGCGCCAAATTGCGCAGTACAAGTTCTGGTATATCAATCGCCTGCAGCTCTAAATTAGCCTCTTTTGCGCGGGCGATAATTTGTACAACATTATTCCGTTGCGCTACCACGGCATAAGCCATACGGCTGGTGCCGCGGGCGCTATCTTCTGGCAATAAAAATGCATCCAACACAGCATCGGCGATGGGGAATTGAATTAAATCTTTCACTCGCCAACGCAAGGCTTCTGCAAGCTCTTCGGGCGGCACTTTAGGTGCTTCGCCCAATAAAAGTTGATAGCTACCGTTACTCATCACAATATTGCAAGGTACTTTCTGCAGGCCAAGCTTGGCTAATCGAGCGCGCAACAAGTCTGCTGCATTCACACTGCTATCGACAGGAATAAATTCAGAATAATTTAATAGAGGCTGCTGGGTGGGGGTTCGCTTTATATGAGCAAAAGCTACGCCTTCGGATGAAAACTCCACACCGATCACTTCGTTTGTTCGCGATTTTGCGTTAAACCAGTTCAAGCAAATGCCTCTTAACGCTAAGTATCAAGGGGAAATAAAACTTTCTTAGGCAGTTCAAGCGACAAACATGCGTACTACCTAATAACTCTTCTTTATAATTGCCTAATAACTCTTCTTTATAAGAGTATTAACATAACCTTTAAAATGACCTTAGACCATAAAAGGTAAAATGCCAAATGTTTCAGATTGTTTTGTTTGAGCCAGAAATCCCTCCTAACACCGGCAATATCATCCGATTGGCGGCGAATACAGGCTGCCAGCTTCACCTTATAGAACCCCTGGGTTTTAAATTGGATGAAAAGAGTGTTAACCGTGCAGGCTTGGATTACGCCGAAGCGCAAGACCTTAAGCTCTATAAAAGTTGGGAGGACTTTTTGGCCAAACAACAACCTAGCCGAATCTTCGCATTGAGTACCAAAGGAACCCGTTGCCACAGTGATGCAAGCTTCCAAGCGGGCGATTATTTACTCTTTGGCCCAGAAACCCGCGGCCTGCCCGCCAGCATTCGTGAATCCCTGCCGCAGGATCAAGTATTGCGAATCCCAATGGTACCTAATAGCCGGAGTATGAATCTCTCCAACTCAGTCGCGGTGATGGTGTTTGAAGCGTGGCGACAACTCGATTATTCAGGTGCCCTTTAGCCTAAAGCACTCTTTAGGTTAGCGAGCAAAAGCACTATGATGCGCGCCATTCCCGTTAGCAGGTTATTATCATGGCATCCATTCAAATCCTGATCGGCAGCGTTTATGGTGGAGCCGAACAAGTAGCCGAAATTGCGGCAGAGCAATTGCGCGAACTTGGTCACGAAGTCAGCCTTAATACTTATGCTCGCCCGGAAGACCTCATGCGGGATGCCAATGAAATCCTGTTGCTCTGCCATTCCAATACTGGCGCTGGCGAACTGCCGGATAACATCCAACCTATTTACCTGCACATCACCCGCGATTACCCACGTATTGCCGGTAAGCGCTATGGTGTAATTAATCTTGGCGACAGCAGCTACAGCAGTTTTAATGAAGCAGGTCGCGCCTTGGATGCCGCGTTCGCAGATTTAGGCGCAGTTAGAATCGGTGAGCCTCTAGTCATAGATGCGTGTGTGGGCGATGATGCTGAGGCCATAGCGCGTGACTGGGCTAATGAATGGAGCACGCTACTATGACGCAGGCATTCATTGGATTGTTTTACGGAAGCTCAACTTGCTATACCGAAATGGCAGGCGAAAAAATTCGCGCTCAACTTGGTGAAGAGCTGGTTGATATCTTCAATATCAACGAAACACCCATTATTACGGCTGAGTTTTACGACTATATTATTCTGGGTATTCCCACGTGGGACTACGGCGAACTACAGGAGGATTGGGAGGAAATTTGGGATGATATCAACGAGGTCGATTTCACTGGCAAGAAAGTCGCCATCTACGGCCTTGGCGATCAAATCGGCTACCCCGAATGGTTTCAAGATGCGGTGGGCTACCTGCACAGCAAAGTAGTCGCACGCGGCGCAATTCCCTGCGGCTACTGGCCGATTGATGGTTATAAGTACGAAGCTTCCAAAGCGCTTACGCCCGATGGCACACAGTTTGTGGGCTTGGCTTTAGATGAAGAAAACGAGTTCAGCAAAACCGCTGAGCGAGTTGCCAGGTGGTGCGAGCAGATTCGAGAAGAATTTGGGATATAAATAAATATAAAAAAACCAGCGGCTAATGCGGCTGGTTTTCTTCCGGAATGATCTCGCCTAAACAGATTTTACCGCCTAGACCTCCCCCCACCTAAAATCGACCCCAAAACTCCACGAATAATTTGACGCCCTACTTCGCTGGCAATTGTTCGCGCTACTGTTTTGGCAGCGATTTGAGCAACGCCATCTCGTTGCCCTCCACGTGGCCCAGTTGAGCCAAAGAGAATATCGTTTAAGCCACCAAACATGGGTTTGCCAGCGGTTTCTGGTTTGTCATTTGATTCTGTACGACGACTTGTTGTAGGTGCGTTCGGCGCATCTGCTTGTGCAGTTTGAGCTTGTAAATGTTCAAACGCTGATTGGCGATCTTCAACAGCTTCATAAATTCCAGCGACCAGCGAATTGGCGATATGCGCACTGCGCTCTTCGGGTGTTAGCGGGCCTAAACGCGACCCCGGCAAATTGATAAAAGCGCGCTCAACAATCGTGGGGCGGCCTTTTTCATCCAGTAGCGATATGAGTGCTTCACCAACGCCCAATTCGGTAATTGCCGTTTCTACATCAAACGCGGGATTAGCGCGCAGTGTTTGCGCTGCGGTTTTTACCGCTTTCTGATCGCGTGGCGTAAATGCGCGCAAGGCATGTTGTACGCGATTGCCCAACTGGCCGAGAATAGTATCGGGTATATCCAATGGGTTTTGGGTTACGAAATAAATACCCACACCTTTCGAGCGAATCAGCCTTACCACCTGCTCCACTTTTTCAACCAATGCGGGTGGTGAATCGTTAAATAACAAATGCGCCTCATCAAAAAAGAACACCAATTTCGGCTTAGGGAGATCGCCGACTTCAGGTAATTGTTCGAATAGTTCTGATAGAAGCCAAAGTAAAAAAGTTGCATAAACCTTAGGCGACAACATGAGCTTATCCGCCGCCAAAATATTAATGACGCCTCTACCTTGCGCATCGGTTTGAATTAAATCTTGGATATTTAGCATAGGTTCGCCGAAAAAGCCGTCGCCACCCTCTTGCTCAAGCGCCATCAGTGCGCGCTGAATTGCACCTATCGACGCTGCAGAAATATTCCCGTAAGACGTTGTAAATTTCTTGGCATTTTCGCCCACAAAATTGAGCATGGCACGCAGGTCTTTTAAATCTAATAAGAGCAAACCATTGTCATCAGCGATTTTAAATACCAACTGCAAAACACCTGCTTGGATGTCGTTTAGGTTAAATAAGCGAGCCAATAACACAGGCCCCATATCTGAAATTGTCGTACGCACGGGGTGGCCAGATTTTCCCCACAAATCCCAAAATACCGGCGTATTCGCAACTGACTCTGGAATCAGCGTACCGCGCTCCGCAATTGCCGCTTTCAGCTTTTCTGACAGAACACCGGCGGCACCTATGCCAGATAAGTCGCCTTTAACATCCGCCATAAATACCGGTACGCCTAACGCGGCAAAGGATTCAGCCAGTTTTTGCAAGGTGACCGTTTTACCCGTGCCGGTGGCGCCAGTGATTAAGCCGTGGCGGTTCGCCAATGCGGGTAACAAAACGAGATCTTGCGTGCCGCTGCGAGCCAAACAAATAGGGTCAGTCATAATTATTCTCCAGAAAGTTGAGGGAATAATAGCAGGCAGATTTGTAGGCGGCATGCTCTTTAACTAAAACTGCGAACGGCATTTGTGGCAAAATCGCATTCTGTTCAGTTTGCGCATCTCTAATTAATGAAACTGTAATTAATGAAACTATCAGCCACCCAAAATACCGTTGAACTTGCCTCGCTTGATTGGGATGCCGACGGCCAACCGCTTTCCAGCGTCTTTGGCGATGTATATTTCTCTAAAGCCAACGGGTTGGAAGAAACTCGTCATGTGTTTTTAAAACACAACCAACTACCTGAACGATGGGCTGCACTTGTGGAAACTAGCCATTTCACTATCGCCGAAACCGGTTTTGGTTCGGGTTTAAATTTTTTAGCCGCATGGGAGTTGTGGTTAACAACCGCACCAGAATCTGCGCAATTGCATTTTGTTACGGTTGAAAAATTCCCGCTTAACAAAACCGATTTAACCCGCGCACTTGCACTCTGGCCAGAGCTTAAGCATTTGGCCGATCAGTTGATAGAAGCCTATCCCGTATTTGTAGGCACGGGGTTTCATCGTCTAAATTTTATGAATGGCCGCATCAAACTCACGCTAATTCTTGACGATGCTTCACAGGGTTTTACCAAATTGCTCGCTAGCACTCATCCTTTATATGCTCGCAGTGGTGCAAAAGTAGATACATGGTTTTTGGATGGTTTTGCGCCATCTAAAAATCCGCATATGTGGAGCGACGAACTCTTTAACTGCATTCACAACCTGAGTAAAACGGGCACGACCGCGGCTACATTTAGCGCAGCTGCAATTGTTAAGCAGGGTTTAAAGAATGCAGGGTTTGCAGTTCAAAAAGTGTCTGGCTTTGGCCGTAAACGTGAGATGGTGAAAGCGCAATTTGCTACCGAACCCGAACCACTTAATCCCGATTATTACCGCTATAGGGGCAGCTTTTCTCCCTACCCCGTACCCTGGACGATTGATGCTAAAAAATCTGAATTTAACGAAAAACGCGCACTGATTATTGGCGGTGGTTTAGCCGGTTGTCACTCAGCTCGTGCTTTAGCTGAACGCGGCTGGCAAGTAAAAATTTTGGAGCGGCATGCTGAACTCGCGCAAGAAGGCTCAGGCAATCCGCAAGGCGTGCTTTATGCAAAATTATCACCGCTAGACGAAGCACAGGCTGCATTTAATTTAGCGAGTTTGCAATATGCGTTAAATTTCTATCGCCCACTTTGGAAAACCATTGGCGATCAATGTGGCGTTTTGCAGCTCGCCTACAAAAATTCCGAAGCAGAATTGCACGAGTTATTAAACGCTAAGTTTGCCAATGCAGATCCGCTAGTCGAATTTGTGTCAGCAGAAAAAGCTAGCCAGTTAGCAGGTATCTCGCTAACGCAAAGCGGATTATTTTTCCCCCACGCAGGCTGGATTGACCCGCGCAAACTTTGCGCACATTTAGTCGATCATCCAAATATTCAGGTTGAATATAATTTCCAAGTCAATCAACTCAACCGGATTGAAAATAACTGGCAGGTTGAATCGGCAACAAGTGGCACACAAACTGCGCCTGTGGTGATTATTGCCAGCGCCAAAGACGCTTTACACTTTGAGCAGGCTAGCCATCTGCCGATTAAATCCATTCGCGGGCAAATTACTTTTATTGCTGAAAACGCCGTTAAAGCATCACTTAAAACCGTTGTATGCACTGAAGGCTATATCAGCCCAGCGCAAGATGGCGTTTTTTGTACCGGTGCAACATTCAACCTAAAAGATACTGAAACCGCAACGCGAACTAGTGATCACCAAACCAACTTGGACAATCTACGTGAACATTTGCCAGCGTTTGGGATGGATGCGAATGCAGCAGATCTAGCAGGCCGTGTTGCCTTTCGCTGCTCCCTGCCCGACTACTTGCCTTGTGTGGGCGCTTTGCCGTTAGTTGATAAGCTGCTCGAAGATTTCGCGCCACTCCGTAAGAATGCCCGCGCCGGCATAACCGTTGGCGGCAGCTATTGGCAAGGGCTTTACATCAATATCGGCCACGGCGCGCGCGGCCTAGCCTACACACCCCTTTGCGCCGAACTTCTGGCTGTGCAGATTAACGGCGAACCCATACCCATGCCACAAGAACTGGCCAACGCACTCAATCCAGCGCGCTTCATAATTCGGGATTTAACGCGCAATAAGCGCTGATCTAATCCTTTGTTTGTAATTAGGCACGTACCTACTCAAACTCGAAAGCCCGTCTATACTCTTCAAGACCGTTCCTATTACCGCTTCGCCTGACTTCCTAGCGCTTCGCTTGTTAAGACCTTGATCGCTAGGCGCCCATGAATAAGAGAGATGACCATGCTGACCAACTCCCGTAATTACAAGCTCGATTCTTACGATGAAATAGATTTCATCCACAACTATTATGAACGCTTAGTAGTAGAAGAAATTTTTGCACAAAGCGCGCGCGTGCAAGAAGGCGATAGAGATTTTTTAGCCGATACCGCCTGCGTAGCACTCAACCGTATGCCGCCACGCTATATTCGCCACGACGTAGATATGACTTTTTTTATGTCCCCGCAGGATATTGAAGAAATTCGCAACAAAGTTGTACAAGCCGTGACCGATGCAATCCATTATGTGGAAAGCCGCGAGCGTGGTGAGGATGTAAAACTGCCATCTGTAGATGTTTCACTCATCGCCAACCGTGCAAGCAAACCCACCAAAGCAAAAACAGCGACCACGGATGATACGGTTAAGAAAACGACAAAAACCAAAACGTCTAAAAAATAGCGCTGGAGAAATATAGCCGAGCAAATAACTCGCCTATGTAAATTTGTGGCAAAAAAAAGCCCGGATCTAGGATCCGGGCTTTTTTGTATTTGGTACCAGTGGTCGGACTCGAACCGACACGCTTTTAAGGGCGCGGGATTTTGAATCCCGTGTGTCTACCAATTTCACCACACTGGCAAAGAAGTGGGGCGCATTATATCAACGAGTTTTCTGCCGTCAACGATAATTTTTAGTTTTCCCGCTATATTTTACAGCACCGAACAAAAACATCGCAGAAGGCTGCAATATCTGGCAATACGATCAATTTAGCACCACTTACGCCATCCGCTAATCAAAATACATATCGCGGGGAACATTGAGATTGCTGGGATATTTGGGTTTTTGGCCGCGACCTTTACGATAGGTACGCAGTTGGAACACATACGCCAACACCTGCGCAACGGCTAAATAAAGCCCCGCTGGAATTTCATTATCAAGCTCGGTGGTATGGAAAATAGCACGCGCCAATACCGGCGATTCAATAATCTCTATGTTATGCGCTTTAGCAATTTCACGAATTTTTAGGGCGATATTGTCGCCCCCTTTCGCTAACAGAATAGGGGTAGCCATGGATTCGGGGCTATATTTTAATGCGACGGCATAGTGAGTGGGGTTGGTAATGATGACATCGGCACTGGGCACATTCGCCATCATACGGCGCTGCGCCATTTCCCGTTGTAACTGGCGAATACGGCCTTTGACTTCGGGTTTACCATCGGTATCTTTTGATTCGTCTTTCACTTCCTGTTTAGACATTTTTAATTTTTTATTGTATTCGAACAGTTGTAATGGAACATCCGCCGCCGCAATTAACAAGGTGCACGCCGATAAAATGATGAATGCGTAAGCGCTAATTCTGGTGGATTCAACAATTGCAGTGGTAACTTCCTGATCGCTTATGCGAAACATAGGCTGCGCATAATATTTCAGCAACCAAATGGTCGTACCTAAAATAATAGTCACTTTTGCACTGGCTTTAAGTAATTCAATCAGTGCTTTCATGGAGAACATGCGTTTTAAACCCGCTAAGGGGTCCATCCGGCTCAATTTAGGCATGATTGCATCGCTGCTGAATAGCCAACCACCCAACGCAACAGGGCCGACGATAGACGCCACTAGCATAAGTGCCATAAAAGGCACCATGCTCAGCAAACCTAAATACATTGCCGATGCAAAATGACCCACCATCGCATTAGGGTCGAAAATAGCGGTGCGCGATATCACAAAATTCGCGCGGGTCATTTCTACAAACTTGCCGCCCATGAAATCTGAAAAATACAATAACCCTAAGGCGCCCAACAAAAGTACAACCGTGGTGGTGAGGTCGCGCGATCGGGGCACCTGCCCTTCTTCGCGCGCCTTATCAATCTTTCGCCCACTGGCCTCTTCCGTCTTTTCCTGGCTGTCGTCTTCTGCCATTACGACAACCTCAACAGCATATTGGCCGCACTCAAACCTTCTTCGATGATTTGATAAAATAACGGCAAGAAATTAGCCAAGGAATACCACATCAAAATAAAACCAAACATGAGCGTAATGGGAAAGCCCACACTAATAATATTCAATTGTGGCGCAGAGCGACCCATAACACCGAAAGACATATTTACAATCATCATGGAGGTAAACAGAGGCAAACTAATCAACAACCCCGCTGCAAACATCCAGGAAAACATATGAACGATGAGCAAATAATCGTCAGGCGAAAGACCTGGGCCACCGACGGGAAACGTGGTGAAACTATTAACGATCATATTAATAACAGCCAAATGACCGTTAATCGCTAAAAACAGCAATGTTGATAGCAACAAATAAAACTGGGAAAGAACCGTAACGCTTACACCACTCGAAGGATCATTTTGTGCCGCAAACCCAAGCCCTAATTTCAATGCAATCAATTGGCCGGCAAACACAAACACTTGCATAATAATTTGTAACATAAAGCCAAGCGCAACCCCAATAATGACCTCTCTAACAACCATTAGCATTCCCGCCAATGACATAAAAGAAACAACGGGAGCATTAGGTAGCAAAGGGACAATCAAGAGAACAGTGAATAAAGAAAGGACAATACGAATGCGCGCAGGCACAGTACGGGCACCGATGATAGGCATTGCAAAATAAAACGCGCTGATGCGAATCATTGGCCATAAATACTGGCCAATAAATTGGTTAATTTGCGCTTCGCTGACCACCAATTCTTGCATTGGCTTTTACCCGATCAGAGTCGGAACACTGGTATAGAGCCGAATAAATAAATCCGTAAATTTAGTAATAATCCACGGGCCTGCAATACCAATGGTTGCAATAGTCATAATCAAACGCGGTAAAAAGCTTAATGTCTGCTCGTTAATTTGGGTTGCCGCTTGAAACATACTCACCAGCAAACCAACAATAAGACTTGGGCCAACAATTACCAGTACCATCAGCACTATGAGATAAAGTGCTTCGGCAAAAATATCCATAACAACTTCAGGTGTCATAACGTTAATCCTCTAAACATCGCCATTAGCTTTCAAATATCATCATCGGCCGCTAAACACCATAACTGGCGGCAAGGGTTCCGACAATCATGGCCCAGCCATCTACCAATACAAACAACATAATTTTGAACGGGAGAGAAATAATCAAGGGTGACAACATCATCATACCCATTGCCATAAGCACACTGGATACCACGATATCGATCACCAAAAAGGGTATAAAAATAATAAAGCCAATTTGAAATGCTGTTTTCAATTCACTGATAATAAACGCCGGGATTAAAATATTAAAAGGCGTATCTTGTGGAGTGGCTATAGGTGGATGCTTGGCAATGCCTACAAATAAATTAATATCTGACTCGCGAGTCTGTGCCAACATAAACGTATGAAAAGGAGCAGTTGCTTTTTCAATGGCTACGTTGGCGGTAATTTGTTGATTGATGTAAGGCTGTAAAGCGTCTTCATTCACCTTGGTAAACACGGGCTGCATAATAAAAAAAGTAAGGAACAATGCCAGACCAATTAGAATTTGGTTAGAAGGCGACTGCTGCAAACCAAGAGCCTGACGCAAAATAGAAAATACAATAATGATGCGAGTAAAAGATGTCACCATCATTAAAAGCGCGGGCAAAAACGTTAGCATTGTCATAATGCCAAGAATTTGCAGCGTCACGGTATATTCCTGGGTACCGTCTTTATTCGTTTTTACAGTTAATGCAGGCAACCCCGGAATAGCTGGGAGCGAACCACCCACATTGACGGCAGAATTGTTAGCGGAGGGAACAGGATCAACAGCAGGATTTGTTTGCGCCCATGAGTTTACACTCATTAACATAAAGGCAATAAGAAATAGATATTTTGTTAAGCGAAACATTTCTCGCGGCGCAGACGTCAACATAACCAGCCCTTAAGAGTTTGAGTTTTTCTGTGCAACATCAATGCTTGATGCAACATTTTTTTGCTGCAAAATTGCCATGAGTTTTTGACTAAAGTCTGAGGCAATAGGCTGAGGTTTTTCAGCTATATCAATTGGCTCATCAAATACGTGCAGCGTATTAATTTGGGTTGCCGTTACGCCTAACAATAAATGTTTTCCACCGACATCCACCAGCATTAAACGCTCACGCGTACCCAAGGGCATAGCAGATACAATTTTCATACTGGGGTTCTGCATAAAACCGCCTTGACTAAAGCGTTTTACAAACCATGATAAGCCGTAAATTAAAGCCAAAATAAGCACCAAGCCACCAATTAAACTGGCAAGCTGAGAGGCACTACTAGTAGTTTTTGGCAGAGCTGTGGATTTTGTAGATTGTGACGTTACCGCTTGAGAAGCGGCAGGTTGTGGTGGTGCTGATTGTTGTGTTCCAGCAGTAGAGTTAACAGCTATAGGGGTTTGAGCGGATAGGTCTTTATCTTCATCAGCTACCGAGTTTTCTACCGCATTCACATAACTATTAGGTGCTGCAATACTTTGGGCGCTAGCAGCATCTGCTGTATTTGCGTATACCGATGCCGACATAAAAAAAACACTTAACACGCACGCAATGCCGGCAATGGATTTCTTATAGGAGCCGGTAAAGATTTTCATACAACTACCTTTAGCAATTAAATGTTTCTTTAACAACTAAGCGTTGTTAGTAGGGGAGCAGATGTATGCAATTCAGCCGTCACCGCCTTAGGCGATGACGATTCCAACATTAAGTGCATCCCGTAAATGAAGCGTAAAACTGTCATCAACAATGCACTTGCGACAAAATTAACGTAATTTCTTAATGCGCTCTGCGGGGCTGATAACATCAGTCATACGAATACCAAACTTTTCGTTAACAACAACCACTTCACCGTGAGCAATTAGTGTTCCGTTTACCAACACATCCAAAGGTTCACCTGCCAAGCGATCCAATTCGATAACGGAACCTTGATTAAGTTGTAGCAAATTGCGAATAGTAATTGAGGTGCGGCCTACTTCCATTGAAATAGTTACCGGAATATCCAAAATCACTTCTAATTCCGGGTTTACCGTGGCTTTAATATGTTCACTTTTTAATTCTTCAAAGCTAATCGGATTTGCCGCTGCTTCATCTGCATCGGCCTGTTCAGCCATGGCGGCTGCCCAATCGTCTGCCATATCATCTTGATCATCGTTTGCCATTATTAACTCCTGGTGTACCGGTTATATTTTGCGCGCTAGAGCGGTCATAAAATTCTTTTATTTTTAAGGCGAGATTACCGCGATGTTGCCCCAACTGGGTTCTGAACATAGGCACACCGTTCGCGGTTAATACATGAAAATCCGGGAATTCTATGGGGATAACATCGCCTTCTTTTAAATCAACAATATCGCGCAAGGTAATATCGCGACGAACAATATCACATTCTAATTCTACTTTTGCCGCGAGCACATCTTCGCGCAATGCTTTTACCCAACGCTCATCTTGTTCATCGCTATCGGATTGCAAACCTGCATCCAATACTTCACGAATCGGTTCAATCATGGAGTAAGGCATAGTGATATGGAATTCACCGCCGCCGCCATCCAACTCCACATGAAAAGTGCTTACCACCACCACTTCACTGGGGCTCACAATATTGGCGAGCGATGGGTTTACTTCGGAATGCACATATTCAAAATTAATAGGCATTATTGCTTTCCATGCTTCAGTTAAATCAACAAAAGCCTGGTTCAATACCATTTGTACTACGCGTAGCTCGGTGGGTGTAAATTCCCGCCCTTCAATTTTTGCATGGCGCCCATCACCACCAAAAAAATTATCAACCAGTTTGAACACTAATTTGGCATCTAAAATAATTAATGCCGTGCCGCGCAACGGACGAAACTTCACCATATTTAAACTGGTCGGCACGTAAAGCGTGTGAACATATTCACCAAATTTTTGAATTTGAATGCCGCCTACCGAAACATCTGCTGTACGGCGCAGCATATTGAACATACTGATACGGGTATAGCGTGCAAAACGTTCGTTAATCATTTCAAGCGTAGGCATACGCCCACGCACAATACGATCCTGACTGGTTAAATCATAATTTTTAACCGTACCCGGCTCAAGGTCGGCTTCGGTTTCTATATCGCCGTCATCAACACCGTGTAAGAGCGCATCAATTTCGTCTTGAGATAACAGATCTTGCACGAGTGGCTATCCTTTATTGCTTTGTTATTTCTAACATTTTATTGCATGACAAACTGCGTGAATAACACTTGCTCAACATTGGCGTTTGAAGGTTTTTCTTTAGCATCTTTCTCTTCTGACTTTGCTGCAGCCGCCGCAGTCTCTTTGGCGAGAATACCTTGTATCTCAGCCAGCGCTTCTGTGCGCAACTTCTCTTTGCCATCTGCAGTTTGCAGTTCATCAAATACCTGGCGACTTAACAGCATAACCAAACTGTTGCGCACCGCCGGCATGTGTAGCTCAAGCGTTTTTAGCACAACTTCATCTCGATACATGAGTGTTAATTCAGCTTGTAAAAACCGCTGGCGCCCATTGACATCATAATTAACGGTAAAGGTTTTTAACGGATAATAAATGGCTGGTTTTAATGCAGCTTCTGCTGCATCGCTGGATTCGGAAGATGCCGAATCACCTGCCCCACTATTTTTCCCACCCATCATTTTAGAAACGATAAAGAACGTGGAGCCTACTGAAATGAGCACTAACAAAATGGCTAAACCAATAAACATAAAGAGCTTTTTCTTTTTTTGCTTTGATTCATCAATAGCCGCACCAGCGGACTTGTCATCTTTACCTGGTTTCTCGTCTTTTTTTCCAGCGGCCATGTCAAAACTCCGTCACTTTCTTTGGCTAATAGGGTTTGAGCAATAGCTATGCCAGCTATTGCTCACTAAAGCGTAGCAGTGGATGGTTTGTTTGCTAGGTAGATAAGGAAAACGAGGGTATTTTTTGGCGCAAAATATCATTGCAGCTCACATAAGCGGCAGCATGGGCAAATCTTAGGCAGAAAGAAGGATTCGCCAACATCGTTACCTCATGTTGGCGAGGGCATATGAACTGATTAAGCGTAATGGTCTACCAAACGCTGCTGAACTATAGCGCTCATGGCGACAGGTTTTTCCTCTTCGTGAGATACATCCGATGAACCGCCCTGACCTTTTTGATCTTGGGCATCGCCGTGTTGGCGGCTAAAGGATTTATCAGAAACATCCACATTAACAAGATTTAAGCCTTGTTCGTTAAACATGTCGCGCAAACGGTTAAGGTTTTGATCCAGCACTTCACGCACTACCGCATGCGGACTGGTAAAACTTACTGTGGTCTGTTCCTGATTAACACTCACTTTAACCTGCATGGGGCCTAAGTCTTTAGGGTGTAAATTGATTTCAGCAGAACTCACATTTTGTGCCGCCAACCACAGCACTTTCTCACCCACTGCCTGACTCCATTGAGGCTGACCAACGGGAACGGGAATAGCTGTTTGCACCACAAAACTACGGGCTGAAGGCGTGTGAGAATCCGCGCCGCGCATGAGCGAATCCATAAGCGAATGAGTTGAACTGTTTGAGCTGGACGGGCTAGCTACAAGAGCATCGTCTGAGCTCATCGCTTCAGATGCCACAGCAGCCTGTAAAGTTTTCTCAAAAGCAGTTTTGGACGCCTGCATTTGCAGTTGTGTTGTAGTCTCTGGGGTATTTGTAGCGGCAGTATCCAGTGTTGTTGCGCTAACTGCAGACGTGGCTTTTGCCGATGTACTTGTTTCTGTTGTTAACGATGCAAGTATCGCCGCGGCATCATCAGCAACCTCGGTCGCTGGCTGCGGTGATGAGTTCGCGGGTATTGGTGAGCCTGCGAGCGCTTGGGCATTTGCAAGAGCAACGGTATTAATTGGTTGAGTTCCCGACACTACCGCTGAGTTATCAGTAGACGCGCCCGGCGCATTCACAGTTGATAGCTGGATGGAGTTTGCACCAGCGAGGCCGCCATTTTCAGAATCTACCGCATTAACATTAATAGCAACGGCTTGATCTATATCTGACGCCATAGTTGATGAGAGTGTATTTACTCCTGCGCTGGAGGAGCCAAGAGGATTAGTGATAGACCCATTATCCAGTGATAGATTGATTGAAGTAGATAGGTTGGATGCTGCCGGATTCACTACAGCCAACACCGCCTCTTGGTTCAATTCATTAAATGACTCATGAGCTTCTGTTTTATCGGCAGCGGAATTTTCTTTTACATCGGCAGGATCGCTAGTTAATTTATTCTGAGCAGCTTTGTCATCCGCCTTGTTCATCTTTTTGGCGTGTTCATTACTGGCTTTAAGTGCATTGTTTTCTTTGAGAGACTTGGACTCTTTTATACTTTTTTGTCGCTCAAGTTGCTCAAACTTATTGTCAGCTGATTTTTTAATTCGTTCAGACTGTGACTTGAGACCTTCGTTGACATCTTTAAGGGTTTTGTGAAAATCAGCCGATGATTCATTCTTATAATCGCGCTTGGGTTCTGCAACACTGGGCGCTGCCACCGGTGATTTCAGTAATACATTCGCATATGCAGATGTGTTAGTCATTGCCGCTACCCCTAATTATTGCCACCACAAACCCACAAAACGGCAAGTGTTTGCCGGTTTAAATAGGAATTTGAAATTCGTTTAATCGTTACGAAGATAAAAGCAAAGGGGATGCCAATGAAGTGGCGAAGGATGGATAAAGCTATAAGTTTTTATTAGGCGATAAAATCCAACATCATTTTCCGGACAATGAAAAACTCTTCTTTAATCTCTGCAAGATCAACGCCGAGATCATCAACATTTTTGTTCAACGCCTTACTTTCTAAAACAGCACAAAAACTGGCAAGCCTTAAAGCACCAAGATTGCTACAGCTGCCTTTAAAGCTATGCGCGTCTCTACGGATAGAATCAATACGAATAGAATCGCGGTCATTGCCACCCACCAATTGCTGTAGCGTCTGCAAACGACTTTGCGAATCCTGAATAAAGGTGTCAATTAATAAAACAAAATCATCCTCCATAATGTCTTTCAGCGAATTTAAGACATCATAACTGAGGTGTTGCGTTTCGCTCATAATGCTACCTTGGTGAATAGGTTATGGGTAATAAAACATGGCAGGTTAGTCATCGTTAATCCAAACAAATACCACTTCAACTTTGTTGCCAGAACCATAATAACGAACGCTCCTACACAGCTTTTCTACTATGCCAATACCGCGTCCGCTGTAACCCGTAGTGGATATCGCCTTACCTTGATGCGCATTGAAATCAAATCCGGCGCCGCTATCCTCTACGCGCAAAGTTAATGAACCCGCATCTATATTTGCTGAATAAGCAAAATAAATATGCACAAATCCATCGGTAATATCGTCTAACAATTTTTCACGTTGTGCATAGTATTCCGCAAAACCTTCCGGCGTTTTTTTTAGGTTACCACTTAAACCCAAAACACCATGTTCAAGCGCATTTGAATACAGCTCTGCCAATATGGTGTAAAGGCTGCCGCTGAAACCGCGCAGGTCAGGCTCTTCTGTCAATACATTTAATAAAAAAGGCAGTGGATCAAAAGATTTAAAACTGGTGGGTTTAACTTCAAAACGTAACTCCCACTCCACCGGTGACACTTGTTGTTTATGGATAAAATAATGATTGGGGTGTACCAAGCTTTCTGGCGAGTCCATTCGAATTTCTATCATGGATAAATCGTCATCCTGCTCGCCAGAACCAATGAAGTGTTTTACTTTTGCTAAAACCTCCTCGAAAACTGTTTCCGGTTCACGATTCTGGGCGAACACTTCCAGCAAACGCTCTTCACCAAACATATCGCCATCGGGACTGCGCGATTCATGAATGCCATCTGACCACATAAAAATACGATCACCTTCACTCACATCATAAAACTGAAAATCATCTTTAAAACTTTTTTCTGGCAATACGCCCAACGGTAAATGGGTGGAGCGCATGGGCGTAACGCTACCATCGGCTTTATGATGAATCATTCCCGCTGGTAAACCGCCATTCCACACTTTAATTCGCTTACGCCGAAAATTAAAATCAATCATGGTGGCGCAACAAAATAAACCAATCGGCAAAATAGCTTTGAGCTTTTTGTTAATTTCGCGCAACACATCCGACATGGAAAAGCCTTTATGAACCATGCCGTAAAACGTAGAGGCAAGCGGCATTGCGCCAATTGCTGCGGGTAAACCGTGGCCCGTAAAATCGCCCAGTAATACCATCATATTGCCATTAGGGCGAATAGCGGCTACCACCACATCGCCATTGAATACGGCGAGTGACGATAAAAAATAACGTACGTTGCTAGCATTTAAACAACCGCTGTGCGCCACATTATCAAACACCTGTTTGGCAACTGCTTGTTCTTGCAATAACCGCTGGTGATGCTGGGATAATTGATCGCGCTGGGTAATCATTGTTCGATGCAAATCGCGCATGCGATTAAAGGATTTTATTTTGGCTTTGAGAATAACGCGATTGTAAGGTTTGGATAAAAAATCATCGCCGCCAGCATCCAAACAATGCACAAGCGATTGGGTATCCTGCAGGGATGTGAGAAAAATAATGGGCACTAATTCATCGCCCGCCAACTGTTTAATTTGGCGCGCAGCATCAAAGCCATCCATTTCTGGCATGAGTGCATCAAGCAATACAATATCGGGATGTTGTTGCTGGAAGATGGCGACCGCTTCAAGGCCATTTTTTGCAGAGAAAACCTGGTGCCCTTCTTTGCGCACTATCGTCTCTAAAATAAGACGGTCTGCATCAGTATCGTCGGCCACCAGAATTTTGAGACTACGTAAATCATTCATGGTACTGCTTTCCTTCAACACCCATTCTGAGAACGTGTAACTTGCGTTTGAAATACCTCAAACGACTCCGCTCTCGCATTTATTGAATAGAAAACAATTGCTCAAAATTAGAAATGAGCAAAATCTTTTTAACGTCTTGCGAGCAGTTCACAACTTCAATATCAGACCGTTCACCACCGGCATGATCGCGCAAGAGCAATAACATGCCCAACGCCGAGCTATCTAAATAAGAGGTGCCTTGCAAATCTACCCGAAAGCGGCTGGGTGTTTTCGTGAGCTTTTCATAGGCATTGCGGAATTCTTGATGGGAACTGAAATCGAAACGCCCCTGAATGTAAATGGTCACTTGGGTGCCATCTGCAGAAACGGTAGACGTGATCGCCATAATTTACCTCTATCACATTATTCAAATAATCATTATTTGGATTTTGTTGGCTTAGTAAGACGGTAACCTGCGTCGCAAAGCCTTTGGGACTAGGTTTACACTAAGAGTTCTTCCTAATCCTAAGCCTAGCCGATAAAACCTTTTTGTATAGGAGAAAATCCTTAAAACAGAGAGTGTCTTAAAATAAGCTTTAACCAGACAATTTGGGCACTAGAAATTTTCTTCACGACGAATATACGCCTGGCCCACCAACTCATCCATTTCCTTTTGAAGGCGCTTGTCTAGAAGCGCATTTTCCTCATGCTGCAGCCGCGTAATAAGTTCTTTTATCGATTTCGTTTTTTGATGAGCTATACGCCACATTTGCCGCAAACGCTCTAATTGCAACTTAAAACGATCGAGCCGTGCTTGTTGCTCTTTGCGGGCATCGCCCAAGCGTTGAATAAACCCGCTGTAAGCAATTAATTCTTGCGGTCTAACCGCAGTTTTACGATTGGTGTAAGTATCCAGGTACTGCGCAGCATATTCGTCTAATTGACGTAACTGCTCGGCTTCTGCCTCTACCTGTTGAGTAAACTTGCTGAGTTGTTGAGCGGCCTGCTCTTCATTTCGCTCCGCTAAGGTCAACACAACTTGCATACGTTTTGCGCGTGATTCCGCCACACATTACCCCAAAAATGACTTAGCGCTGCTGGTGTTGCGAGGCAAGTGGCCCGGTGTTTTTGGGCCCTTGGGTACGAACAACAGCTTGTAAGTTTGCAATCGATTCGGGCATGAGTACGCGTTGATTAATGCCCTGCTGAATAAATGCCCGTAAATGCGGGAAACGCTCAATCGCCGCATCGGTTTCGGCATCGGCACCTTGGGTATAGGCACCAATTGAAATGAGGTCGCGATTTTGTTGGTAGCGCGATAACAGTTGCTTAAAGCGCTGCATTTGTTTGAGATGCTCTTCTGGGACAATGTTTTGCATGGCGCGACTGATTGACGCCTCTACATCAATAGCCGGGTAAACCCCCTCTTCCGCCAACCTGCGCGATAGAACTACGTGACCATCCAGGATGGCCCGCGCCGAATCTGCAATAGGGTCTTGTAAATCATCGCCTTCGGTTAACACCGTGTAAAAAGCCGTGATGGAACCCTGCCCTTTATCGGCATTACCGGCGCGCTCCACAAGCTGGGGAATCTTGGCAAATACCGAGGGCGGATAACCTTTAGTGGCTGGAGGCTCACCAATGGCCAAGGCGATTTCACGCTGCGCTTGCGCATAACGAGTGAGTGAATCCATGAGCAATAATACATTCAAACCTTTATCGCGATAATACTCGGCAATACGACTAGACAGTTGCGATGCACGCAACCGCATCAGCGGCGCATCATCGGCGGGGGAAGCAACTACTACCGCGCGGCGCAAACCTTCTTCACCCAAAATATGATCGATAAACTCTTTTACTTCACGGCCACGCTCGCCAATCAAACCCACGACCACAATATCGGCAGTGGTAAATTTGGTCATCATGCCCATAAGAACACTTTTACCCACACCAGAACCCGCCATTAGCCCTAAACGCTGGCCACGGCCGACGGTGATAAGGGCGTTGATGGCACGCACGCCAACATCCAGCGTTTCGTTAATGGGGTTACGTTGTAAGGGGTTAATTTCTTGCGGAGTAAAATCCAGAAATTCATCGCCAATGAGCGGGCCTTTATTATCCAAGGGCTGGCCGATACCGTTCACGACCCGACCCAATAACTGCGGCCCAATCCGCATACCTTGTTGGGATGACACAGGGATAACGCGCGCGCCCGGTTGCAAGCCTTCTACGCGTTTAATGGGCATTAGAAATACGCGATCTCCCGCAAAGCCGACTACCTCGGCTTCAATACGGCGACCGTCATCATTTATAACTTCACACTGTTTTCCAACGGATACTTTTAAGCCAACCGCTTCCAGCGTTAGACCGACAGAGCGCGTAATGCGGCCTTCAGCCACAGGTTCGTTATTGATTAAACGACGCGGAGCGTAGTGTTGCAGGCGGGATTTTATTGATTGACGTTCTGACATAGGTGAACCATTTTTTGTTGCGCGAACTTTACCCCCTCCCGACCTCCCCCTTCACAAAGGGGAGGAGATTAGAGCGAGCCTTGCACACAGGTTATCGCACTGGGAGTTAGCTCCTCCCCTTTTTCAAGGGGGAGGCTGGGAGGGGGTGCTTTTACTTAACGTCCTCAGAATCACCAGCGCCATCTTCCTGCGCTAACTGCCCCGTTAAAAACTGTTCCAACACGGTTTGTAAACGTTGCGACACAGAAAAATCGACACGGCTTTCTAGCGTTTCTATTTTGCAACCACCCGGTTGCAATTGAATGTCGCCAAAAAATTTCCAATCAAGCTGTTGATCCGCGGCATAGATTTCCACCGCAGCTAAATCATCTGGATTTAAACTTACGCGAATATTTTTACTGCCAATCGGCAAAACATCTACCGCAGTTTTTACCAGTTCAACAATGTGCGATGAATCTGTTACCAACTCGCGCTGGATGACACTTTGCGTGAGCGAACAAATAACATCGAGCAGCATATTTTCTACGTCGTTGTCTTGTTCAGTCAGTGGGTTTAATAATGCGTTGGCTAAGTTGTGAAAACGCTGCTGCTCCAAGGTTAGTTGTGCGCGCATTTCCATTAAGCCCTGCTGACGGCCTGCCTCAAAGCCGTCGCTTTTGCCTTTGTCAAAGCCTTCGGCATGGCCCTGTGCAAAACCATCTTTTTCGGCGGTGTCAAAAATATCTTGCATTTCCTGCGCAGTCATACCGGTTTTTTGTTGCGCGGGAATTTCAACGGTTTCGATTTTTTCTTTGCCTTGTTGCAGCAATTTTTCGCGGCGCAAGCGCGCTTCTTTTTCGGCACTGGATAATACTTTGCCTGAGTCATCTACCGGCGGCAGCATCCAGGATGTGACTTCGCCCAGATTTTCTGATGGGATGCGACCCGGCATGGATTTGGTGGTCATACATTTTCCTAATCAGTCGCTAAACAACAGGCAGACCTACTCAATTTTTCCGCTCACAATGAACGATACAGATAGTTAACGGACAAAAATTACACCATTGCGTCGCCGCTACCGCCCAGCATAATTTCGCCGGAATCGGCCATGCGGCGTGCAGTGGTAAGAATTTCTTTTTGCGCAGCTTCTACGTCGGCCAAACGCATTGGCGGTTTGGTTTCCAAATCGTCGCGCAAAAGTTCGGCAGCGCGTTTGGACATATTTTTGAAGATTTTTTCTTTGAGTTCATCGTCGGCGCCTTTGAGCGCAACAATAAGCACCTCGGAGGAAACTTCGCGCAGCAAGGCTTGAATGCCGCGGTCTTCCACCTCTTTGAGGTTTTCGAATACGAACATCAAATCCTGGATTTGGTTGCCCATGTCTTCGTCCACTTCTTTGATGGAATCCATCAAATCGGCTTCAATTGAACCATCCAGATTGTTCATGATTTCCGCCGCCACTTTGTAACCGCCCATAGCTTTGGTTTGCGAGGCAGCATTGCCGGAGAATTGTTTTTCTAAAATATCGTTGAGTTCTTGCAATGCGCTGGGTTGAACTGAATCCAATGAGGCAACGCGCATCATAATGTCCAAGCGAACTTTCTCAGGAAAGAACGTCAAAATTTCGGCAGATTGGTCTGCATCTAAATAAGCAATCACAATCGCCTGAATTTGCGGGTGTTCATTGCGAATAATGTCTGATACGGAACGCGCATCCATCCACTTAAGCGTATCCAAACCGGTGGTATTGCCGCCTAACAATATACGGTCAATCAAACCATTGGCTTTATCTTCACCCAAAGCGGTGACCAACATTTTGCGGATGTAACCATCTGCACCCACACCCAAACCGGTAAGTGTGCGAACTTCTTCTAAAAAGCTGCCCATGACGGCTTGTACATCTGACTGTTGTACATTATTCAGTTGAGTCATGGCCGCGCCTATGCGCTGTACTTCTTTTGGCCCCATGTGCTTCAGGATTTCAGCGGCATCCTGCTCGCCTAAAGACATAAGCAAAATAGCGGCCTGATCAACAGGGCGTAATTTTGTTTTGGGCTTTTCACCGGCTTTATCTGGAGTTGCCATAACACTCAATTACCTTGCTGTTTAGTCGCCTGACTTTACTTATAGTGCTGTTATTTATAGCGCTGTTATTAATAGTAGCTTTACTTCAGCAAGCCATCTTATTTTAACACCTGCTTTTAATCGCCTTGGTTAACCCATTTTTTAACCACTTGCGCCACGCGGCCTGGGTCATCTGCAATTAAACCTTTAATAGCGTTGAGTTGTTGTTCATAACCTTGTTCGGGCCCACCTAATAAGAGCGCGCTGCCACCGGATAATGTCACAGTTTCATCTGAAACGCCTTCCATTCCGCCTAAACCTGCCGCTTCCAACGCGGCCAGTTGGCGCGCTTCTTCTTGCTCGGCGATGCTTCCACCGTTACGCGCCAAACTTTTAAATATGGGGCGCAATAAACCAAATACCAGAATCAACACAATCAATACGCCAGCAAGGTGTTTGCCGTACTTCATCAACCATGTTTCCCAAAGCGGGGTGGATGGCAATTCGGTTTCCGGTATTTCCAAGCCTGCAGTAAAAGGTGCATTCAACACATTTACACTATCGCCACGTACAGCAGAGAAACCTACTGCATCTCTCACCAGTATAGACAAGCGTTCAAGATCGTTAGCAGTCCACGCTTGACGAGTTTCAGTACCATCCGCGTTTTTAATTACTTTGTCGTCTACAACCACGGCAACGGTTAAACGTTTTAAAGTGCCTTGTTGATGTTTGGTGTAACTCACGGTGCGATCTAATTCAAAATTGCGGGTAGATTGTTCGCGATTGTTGCCTGCAGGCTTAGGCACCGGAGCTTCGCCTTCCTGAGGTGTAGCCTGTTCTGGCACTTGACCGGCGGCGGGTGGTTGATTAGTTAGCGCACCGGGGATTCCTGCTACAGCATCGCCCGCGGCTTTAGATTCAATTAATTTTTGTTCACTGCGTATCGCAGGTAAATCCGGGTTAAAGGTTTCAGCCGCTTGTTCAACGGCGGTGAAATCTATATCGGCGCTAACTTGGGTACGGAATTTACCGTTACCAACCACAGGTTCCAGAATACCCATGATGCGTTTCATTACCGATTCTTCAACAGTTTTAGCGTAATCATGCTGCTTGGTTGCCAGCATTAAATCCTGGCTATCTTCACCGGTGGAAATTAAATCGCCGTGCTGATCAACTACAGTGACATCTGCCATTTTTAAATCGGGCACGCTGGAAGCCACTAAATTCATAATGGCTTTTACTTGCGCCGGCTCCACCGTTCTGCCTGCAAAAACTTCTACAAATACAGAAGCTGTAGGTTTAGAGGCATCGCGTACAAACACGGTTTTTTTAGGCAGCGCGAGATGCACACGGGCGCTGCGAATACTGCTAATACTGGTTATGGTACGAGCTAATTCACCTTCAATACTGCGTTGATAGCGGGTGCTTTCTATAAATTGGCTAGTGCCAAGTGGCTGCTCTTTATCCATTAATTCAAAGCCTGGGGTTTTGGTGCCTGGCAACCCTACTTCGGCTAATTTTAAACGTGCCATGTGAACATCATCGGCGGCCACCAAGACTGCACCGCTATTGTTATCCAGCTTAAATTTTATTTGGTTTTGCTCAAGCACTTGCACAACACTGGAGGTATCCAGATTATCCATTCTACCCAGTAGAGGCCGATACTCCTCGCTTTGTGTCCACAGCACTACCGCAAAACCTATGGCAACGCTTGCGGCCAACGCGATCATTAAACCCACTTGGCGGAATAAATTCAGGCTGCTAAAACCTTCTGCTAAATCGCCGCCACGGCCTCTTGGAGTAGCGGGGAGATTGGAAGCATCTGCTGTTGTGGCCATATCAAAAACCTTTTATGAATGTACGCGAAACCTATGATTTAAAAACCCACTGTTTAGACGGGCATACTCATCACATCTTTGTAAGCTTCTACTAATTTATTGCGCACTTGCACCATCGCCTGAAATGAAACAGAGGCTTTTTGCGAGGCAATCATGACATCAGTAATATCCACTCCCGCCACGCCTTTTTCATAGGCATTCGCCATAGAGCTAGAGGTCTTTTGCACCTCATTAACATTATTAATCGCCTTGCTCATGAGATCGCCAAAACTGGGAACTTTGTTGCCCGTATCAACCTGTAAATTATTTAACCCACGGTTAATACCCACATCACCATTCACTAATGCTTGCGGGCGTTGGAATACCTGAGTTTGCGATTTGATATTGCGCATTTCACCAAGAAGACGATTGATATCAACACGATCTACCATGGGATTCTCCTACTAACACGGGCGATAAAAACAACAATGAATTTCAGAAAGTACAGCAACAAGTTACGACAAAAATTTGGCGGCTCATCTAATTGCAGGGAATATTGCACAAAGCAGGCCAAAACTTGCCGCATGGCAAATTCTGTCCCCACGCGCAAAAGCTGAGCTGTTTTAGAAGCAACAAAAGTGTCGTTATTTCTTCACAGAGCTGTCATCTCGTCAGGCTATTTTTAACGAAGGTTGAGCAAATAAGAGGAGATAAATGATGAACCAAGCGCTACATATTCATGAAGCAGATGTATTGGATCAAGCCATGGCGGCTTTTTTACGACATGCTGTAAATGCCAAAGGCAAACACACAAAAATAAAAGCCAATATGGAATGCAGAAGAAAACTGGAAATTAAATGGGAGGAGAAACGCTTAGCGCGGGAAACATCGGAGTTTGATTTTAACTAAGCCTTTGCAGCGCACATTATCGCTTAGTATTTTTAACCGGGATTAAGGTGCGGGTGGAGTGCTTTAGAATATCTTCGCCCTCTTTAAAACTGGGCATTTGATAAAACAAGGCATCGAATGAGCCGTCTTGTTGAGCGATTTTTAAACCGCGCTCAATTCTATCGGCCAACTTGCTATTATTTTTATTCACAAAGAAACAGTAAGGAATAAGCGGTTGATAGCTCAGTAAAATATGGTCTTCTTTTACTAAGCCATACTCTTTATAAACTTGGGTGTCGTAGCCTATTTCATGCAAACCACGGGATATAAAATCAAAACGGCGCGCTGCTAACATTTTAAAAAGGCCACCATAGCTGGATGTTGCCACTACATTAAAGCCGTTATCTTTCATGATTCTACCATCGGTCCAATGTTCACCTGCACCCATGGTAAATTTTTTTAAGTCTTCTAATTCTTTTACTGGCTTAAAAAGTTCCTGATCAGATCTCTTAATCAAAAGCACCCGAAAATTATTCAGGCTTTTCAAAAGATCAACAGGCACAACCTGCATTTGCTCTTCACGCTCTTTTGTGGCCGAGCCCCACATCACATCAATGCCTGCACGTGCTATCACCATGGCTCGGTCGCGCGCTATGCCGCCACCATGGGTTTTATGACTTAAAATATAATCTCCATCAGTTGCGCGGGTTTTATCCAATGCCAATATCAATGACTGCTTAAAAAAGTAAGACGGGTCTGTACTATTCGCTTCACCATCACCGGTAATAGTGACCTGTAACGGCTCTGCAGCAACAATATTAGTGACTAAAAAACCTACCGCTAAAACCATGCACTGCATGATTCTTACACAATGGGCAAATAATAGTCTCTGGTGGAACAATCTCATTTATTACTCGGTATTGGCAGAAGCGATATTGGGTAAGCTGTCTCTTGGTATAGACCCAAGCTAACAGTTAGTCCACTTATGCGCCCAATTTACCTAGCCCGAATAACATTATTCTGTAATAGCAAAACCCTCTTCGCGCAAACGTGCCATTTTGTAACGCAATGTACGTGCGCTAATCCCTAAACGTTCAGCAGTATTTTTACGGCTACCGCCTTCTTTGCGCAGCGTTTCCATAATAATTTCATATTCGCGCTGTTTTAAATCGGTACCCAAAGCAGGGTTAGGCACGTAAGGTGTTCCACTAATCAGCGCGATATTATCGCCAGAATAATGGGGGATGGATAAATCTTGCGCAAATTCACGCGCTGAATGAACGCTTGGAATATCGCGATGAATGTCGCGTGGCGCAGTGGCAGGTTGATACGTTTGATAGTGTATGGCCGCTTCCATCAAGTTAGGTTTTTGGCTGTAAATATTACCAGCATCCAACCCTAAATCGACTGCATCTATAGAAGTGCCAATTTGTAAAATCAATGCGCGCTGCATAATGTTATCCAACTCGCGTACATTGCCCGGCCATGAATAACTTAACAGTGCTTGCTGCGCAGCCATGGTTAAACTTACGCCGTGACGATTTTGTTTTTTCGCGTGCTTTTGTAGAATTTTTTGAGCGAGAGGAATGATATCGTCCAATCGATCACGCAATGGCGCCCACTGCAAAGGCAATACACTTAAACGGTAATATAAGTCTTCTCGAAATTTCCCCGCGACAACTTGTTCGCGCATATCGCGGTTAGATGTAGCAATAACGCGAACATCTAACTTGATAGTTTTACGGCCACCCAAACGCTCTACTTCACGCTCTTGCAATACGCGCAATAATTTGGCTTGTAAGCCAATATCCATTTCTGAAATTTCATCGAGCAATAAGGTACCGCCATCGGCTTGTTCAAATTTACCGGGAGCGCTTGAATGTGCGCCGGTGTAAGCGCCTTTTTCATGACCAAACAACATGGCTTCCAACATATTTTCTGGAATGGCAGCACAGTTGATCGCAATGAAAGGTTGATTTGAGCGTGGCGAATGATTGTGAATATAACGCGCCAGTACTTCTTTACCAGTACCAGATTCACCCACAATTAATACCGTAGATTCAGATTGCGCAACGCGCTGCGCCAACTGTAACAATTGACGGCTCGATTGCGCTTGAGCGATTGGCTCGTCACCCTGAATTTGCGCAACACCTAAATGACGCGCAATAGTGTCGACCAATACATTGGGCGCAAAGGGTTTTACCAAATAATCTACCGCACCATTTTTAATCGCATCTACCGATTGGCTAATGCTGGCGTAGGCGGTAATTAGCATCATAGGAATATGCGGATAATTGGCTTTCACTTCGCGCAATAAATCATGGCCGCTCATGGCACCCATATTGACGTCAGAAATAATCATGCGCAGATCATCGTACTCGGCCAATTTTTTTAACGCGTCTTCAGCGTTATTAGCGGTAATTACTGCATAATCGGCCAACTGCAAAGTATCGCTTAAGGCTTCGCGCAAATTGCTATCGTCTTCAACCACCAACACTTTTATTGCCGTGTTTGAATAATCGGATGATGAATTCATCGCCAGTGCTGAAAGTGCCATGTGTGTTCTCCTACCGATTAATGGTTTGTTCTAACAATGAGAAAGGCATAAAGACGCTGGCGCAAGTGCCCTGCCCCTGTGTAGATTGCAAATTGAAATTGCCGTGATGCGCACGCGCTACCGCTTTTACTACCGCTAAACCGAGGCCAGTGCCTTGCGCTTTAGTCGTTACAAATAAATCGCCAAGGTTAGGCAATAACTCTGGCGCAATGCCGGGGCCTGCATCGCAAACGGCAATCATAAGCTGCGGTATTTCTTCAGGATTTTTAGGCTGAGTTAGGGTGAAGGTAATACGCAATTTCGCATTGCGCTCAACTGCTTGAATCGCGTTATTCACAAGGTTTAATAAGGCGCCGATTAAGGCTTCGCGGTTGCATTGAATAACAAATTCAGGGCAGTCATTGCGCCACGCGCAAATCGATTCAGTTGTCATTAGCGGAACTTCCATCGCCTCTGCCAACGCCTGTTGCAAATCATTGACTCTAATTACATCTTTAAGAGGCAGTTCGCCTTTCGCGAATACCAACATATCTTGCACTTGGCGTTCAATATTGTTTAAACGGTTGCAAATTTTTTCTGAAAACTGATGACGTTTTTCATCATCTAATTTGCTATTGCACAAGTGGCCGGCATACAACATAGCTGCTGATAAAGGTGTGCGAATTTGATGCGCAAGCGCACTCATCATTTTACCCATCGCAGACAAACGCTCATGACGGCTAAGCTGGCTTTGCAAACGGCGGGTTTCGGTTTGATCGGTGAGCAAAATAATTTGCCCATCTTCACCTTGGTTGCGAGTAGAAATACTGATACGGCGACCATCGCGCAAAGAGACTTCATGGCCATCGTCCTGGCGGGGCGCAAAGGAGCGCACAATCACATCCCGCCAAAGCTCGCCCTCTAGAGGCTCGCCTAAAAGATCAATAGCGGCGGGGTTGCATTCTGAAATGCGGCCAGAGGAATCCAGCACCACTACACCACCGGGTAGGAAGTTGAGCAAGTTCTCAAGGCGGTTAGCAATGCGCTCTTTCTCGGCCAGTTCTTGCAAACGCTGATCGGCAACGGTGGTGAGCTCCTGATTTAACTCAGCCACGCGGTTTTCCAACATAAAATAAGAGTCAGTCAGCTGCTGCGACATCTCATTAAACATATCGAATGCGTTTTTAAGATCGCCGCCGTTAAAATCCGGAGCCTTATCGCCCGCTTTAGCCAAAGGCTTAGCGGCCTCTAGCGGCTCGGCAAGCTTTGCGTCTGAAACAAAAGGCACCAGCTTCAAAGAAGTCTTTGGGGTGTGGATAGTCTGCATGCCCGCCATGGGCTAACCCTCTGTTAGGTGTTGCGTCAAACAATCAACGCTTGGAATGGTTCATAACAGGGGTTTTGCAAAGCCAATGCCAAGAGATTTATTATTTAAAAATCAATAACATAGAGAGCAACAAAAAAAGAAAGTCAAATCATTGGCACTTTGAGCCGCCAAAAGTGATTCTTGATAGCAGCGCCATATTTTACGTAACGAGTGCTACACTAGCGCCGCTAAAAGTTCGCTCAAACGCCCACCACTAAAGGAGAAATACAGTGGCTAACTATAAATTTGGCAAGAATGAACCACCTCACATGCGCTGGCCAGTTGCGTGGTATCACCCTTTTGTATTATTGCGCTCCGCGCGGGAAATGGTTGCCAGTGGCGATTTCATCCGCAATTTTGATCGCCGTGAACTCTTCAAAAAAGATTTTGCATTTGTGGATCAAGCCAAAGGCTTTGAGGGTGGGGACTTTTGGTGGGACTTTATATCTGACAGTGGTGATGGCGGTAACGCAAGCTATACCGTCGCCCGCGCAATGCAATCACCCCACTTACCTATTTCCTTGGCTGAAGGTGTTGTTGCAGATGGCATAGGTTCAAGCCTGCCAGCGAGCAACTTACTAGTGTTGGGCGGCGATCTCGCCTACCCCGGTGCCAGCACCGAGGAATACCAATATCGCTTTATTGAGATGTGGGAAGCGGCAAAACCTGTTACTGATAAGAATAGAAAAAGTAGGTTACGTGTTTTCTCCATTCCTCAAAATCATGATTGGTTTGACAATATCTCCACGTTTAACCGTCATTTTGTGGGCGATTATGACAACCACTTTTTACAAGCCCATACGCCACAAACTCGCAGCTACTTTGCTACGCGCCTGCCCCATGACTGGTGGATTCTGGGGTTTGATTTTGCTTTGGTAGGCGACTTGGATCGCACACAGTACGAAGCATTTTTAAAGCTGATTCAACGCCAAAGCGATGACCCAGAAACCGCAGCCCAAAAACCCATTCGCGCTGGGCACAACGTTATTTTGCTGTATCCCGAACCTTATTGGACGCGCCCTCTAGGCGATAGTGCGGGTGAAGGTTATCCAAGGCGTTATCAGCGGTTAGAAGCGGCATTGATTGAAGCGGGCGTTCAAGTACGTATACGCATCGCGGGGGATTTACACCATTATGTCCGCGAATCTGCAGATTCAGGAGCTCAACTGGATTATGAAGATATGCTTATAACCTGTGGAGCTGGCGGCGCCTTTTTACACCCTACTCACTCCAAGCGAATTATGCACGACAAGGTGTTGGATCGTATTGATGACGACTGTGCCATGACCGCGGATTTGCAAGATCGGGTTTGCCTTGGGCTTAAAAAAACCAAAGAGCTTGAAGAAAACCAACGTTTATATAGCCATCAAAAGAGTTACCCCAGCCGCGAAAAAAGCCAATCTTTATCGTGGTGGAATATGGTCGCACTATTTAAACCTACTTCCATTTTCGGGCTCTTCGCGGATGAAGCAAAAGGCAACTTTTTCCAGCGTTGCCTACAACGCTTGAATGAACTGAAGCTTGGCTTACTGGGTGGCAATTTTATGTTTCCCGTCTTACTAGGCGCGCTTTATTTACTCGCGGTTTACTGCAACAGTTTCGTATTTACTCGATCTTTTGAGGTAGATGGTTTTATCCACGCCAGTGAAATTGGCCAGAAAAATTTATTCAGTTTCTGGCGATTATGGTTCAAAGCTCTGTTTTTCAGCCCGCTCGCGTTTTTAGTTCATATAGTGCTACTGGGGTTGTGCGGCTCCATTGCAATGGAAGATGGTCGACGCGCTTTTTTCATCAGTGCCATCTACGGAATTGTGCATATATTGGCAGCAGCAACGCTGTTTTGGATCAGCAGTTATTACCAACTAAACCCTTACATCAAAGGCGTGGTTATATTTGCAGGCGGTGTGGTAATAGGTGGTTTCTTGTTTGGCGTTTACTTTGCATTAGTGGCACGCTTTGGTGGCCTTACCAATAATGCTTTTTCGGCCATCGCACATCAGGGTTATAAAGGCTTTCTTCGTTTTCGTATTGACAACGAAGGAACCTTGCACGGCTACATGATAGGTACAGATAAAGTTCCACAGCGCTGGGTGATAAACGACGACAAAGACAATCGCCCTTTATGGACCGAGCGGAGCGATCAGGATGCACCCGATTGGAAAATACGCGATGCATTTAGTTTAAAAAAATAATAAGCACCTTCATTGCTGCCTGATAGCTCTCAGGCAGCAATGAAGTGTTTTTTAATGTGAACTCACAGCCGCACGAATTTTTTCAGCCGTTTTCTTAAGCGCTTCACCCTCCGCATTTTTTGCAAACGCAAAGCTTAAATCATCCATAGAATCTATCGGCACCAAATGAATGTGTGTGTGTGGCACTTCTAAGCCTGCAATCATTAAGCCGATGCGAGTGCAAGGAAATAGGGTTTTCATGGCATTCGCAATCTTATGGCTGACCGCCATTAAATGTGCAGCGGTATCCACTGGCAAATCACTCCACTGATCCACTTCTACACGCGGGATCACCAACACATGGCCTTCGCGAATTGGTTGAATAGTTAGAATCGCAACGGCTATATCATCCTCATACACAAAGTTGCCGGGGATTTTGCCTTCCATAATTAATGTGAATACGCTTGCCATAATGCTCTCCTAAAATAATTTTTAGGGAGTCGTCATCCTCGCGTAGCGGGGATCCAGCCCTTAAAAAAAAGCCAACAACTGGATCCCCGCTACGCGAGGATGACGACTCCTTGTTTAGTTAGTAAATCGCTAGACCATAACCTAATAGTTGTTTTGCTAACACCTCATCTACCTGCGCGATGGTTTCATCGTGCAGTTCAATAAAGTCGTAGCTGTATTTTTTGTAAAACTCTTGTTTGTTTAATTTTTCGGTTAGCGCCGCAGCATTATCGTTTGCGCCCCAAATATCGATACAGAGTTGAAATTCAGGCAAGAAAAAATCGGCGTTAATCGTTTCGCCGCCAGCATACAAAGTGTAATCACGAGCGTGATTGACGCCGGCGATGTACAGCCAGTTCTCCACAATTAACTCTTCGCGAGATTTAACCTGCTGACCGCTTAATGCGCTATAAAATTTCTGGCTATTATCTTGTTGGAAACTTGCACCAGTAATCTGCGCGATTGCATTTAAAAATAACACATTATCCAACAGGGTTTCCGGCCAAGTTGCGTAAGGAATTCCGGTTTGCTCGCTAACATGCTGTTCGCCGCCGATAACTTTTCCACGTGGAGTTAAAAACCAGCCGCGAATATGTTTTTTAATCCACCCGCGTTCGGCTAACAGCAAATTAACTAAACGCGCAGGTAAATCGACCTTGCTACCGATATGCGTCGCACTGAGAGGCGCTTCTGGCAACAATCGTAACAATGGATGATCCTGCACTGATTCCGGCCACGCAATATACTCGCCGTATTTGGGGTGATTGATATAAATGCCACCTTCAAACTTTCCTTTTTCAGTCAGTTGCCAGTGATTATCCACCTTCACCATCCAACCGCCTTGGGCAAGCAAGATAAAAAGCTCTTTGCTTTCCTTATGAAGCTGACGCGCCAGTGCAGTGGTGGAAATGTGCTTTTCAGACATCAACGTTTCCTTAAATACAATTCTTGAATTGCGCGAGTCTAACCCATGATTACGCCAAAATGTATAATGCCCGCCCCTCCCTTTCGCGGAAAATGCCATGCAAATCTGGGTTGATGCCGATGCCTGCCCAAAGCCGGTTAAGGAAATTCTTTATCGCGCCGCGCACAAACGCCAAATCACCATGATTCTGGTTGCCAATCAATTTATGGCTGCACCTGCATCGCCTTATATAAAGAGTATTCAGGTTGGCAGCGGCTTTGATGTGGCTGATAACTACATAGTGCAAGAGTTAATTGCTGGCGATGTGTTGATTACGGCCGATATTCCGCTTGCTGCAGAAGCCATCGCCAAGGGTGCTTCCGTGATTAATCCACGCGGTGAGCGTTACAGTAAAGACTCTATTGGTGCGCGCCTCAATATGCGCGACTTTATGGAAACCATGCGCTCCAGCGGCGTGGTACACGATGGCCCACCGCCTTATAACGACCGAGATAAGCAAGCTTTTGCTAACGCTTTGGATGCTCTATTAGCTAAAGCCAAACCTTAGTAAATGTGACACGGCGCTATTTTGCTGGCTTTATGTGCTGCAAATCCCTATACTGCGCGCACTTTCAGTAACACCCCTCCCTTATGAGTTTATGTTGTGGGGTTCGCTGAGCAGGCAGGATGCCTGAGGGCTGCCCAAATAAGTTAGTTTTGTAACTAACAGACAACATGAAGTTCTATTTTCAGCCTGCTATAAAGTGCGCAATTTTCCAGAAAGCAAGATGCTTTTGAATTGCACTGTTTTTGAAAGCACTGTGCTCAAGTTACTCAACCTGATGTTTGAATGTTGGTAAGAGCACGCGGGAATCCGTTGATTTAATCGCCTTATCTTGCACCTGCCCTGCTTGTGCGAATTTCTTTTGTGTGCAAATTCTGTAACAGGTTTTCACACCCATAGCGACCCGATCATCGCTCCCACACGCGCTGTGTGAATTATTTTGCCCAGCAAAAATTATTCGATCAATAAAAACAAAAACGAATCCTTAACTGACACTCTTACTTTGTCAGCGACGGCTTTGCTTTATTGTTTTTTTTAATCTGTATCTTTTAATTAAGAATCAAAAGCCCAAAGGTTTAAAAATGACTGAACAAATTCTGTTTGCCGACTTAGCCCTCTCTGAACCAGTAATGAAAGCTGTGTTAAAAGTTGGCTATGAAGTTCCATCCCCCATCCAAGCTGCTGCAATCCCAATTTTACTCGCAGGCGGCGACATTCTGGGTATGGCTCAAACCGGCACAGGTAAAACCGCAGCATTCGCTTTACCATTACTGTCACGCATTGACATGAAGCAACAAGATCCACAAATTTTAGTTCTCGCGCCTACGCGTGAACTGGCAATTCAAGTTGCCGAAGCATTCCAAAAATACGCCAGCGAAATCCCCGGTTTTCATGTATTGCCAATTTACGGCGGCCAGGACATGTCCACCCAATTGCGTTCATTAAAACGCGGTGCACACGTTATCGTAGGTACTCCAGGCCGAGTAATGGATCACCTGCGTCGCGGCAGTTTAAATTTGAATACCTTAAAAGCATTGGTACTCGATGAAGCCGATGAAATGTTGCGTATGGGCTTTATTGATGACGTTGAATGGATTTTGGAACACACGCCAAAAACTCGCCAAACTGCATTGTTCTCAGCGACTATGCCGCGCGAAATTCGCCACGTATGTAATAACTACTTAAACGATGCGAAAGAAATCAAAATCGAAAGCAGCCAATCTACCGATGCAAACATCGAACAAGTTTATTGGATGGTAAGCGGCACTAACAAATTAGATGCACTGACGCGTATTCTTGAAGTTGAACCTTTCGACGGCATGATTATTTTCGTGCGCACTAAAACTGCAACTGTTGAACTCGCTGAAAAATTGGAAGCGCGTGGTTATTCTGCTTCTGCGTTGAATGGCGATATGAATCAACAATTGCGTGAACGCACTATTGAGCGTTTGAAAACAAATAAACTCGATATCGTAATTGCAACTGACGTTGCTGCGCGTGGTATTGACGTTGAGCGTGTGAGCCACGTTGTAAACTACGATATTCCGTATGACTCCGAAGCTTACGTTCACCGTATTGGCCGTACTGGCCGTGCTGGTCGTAGCGGTAAGGCAATTTTGTTTGTTGCCCCACGTGAAAAGCGTTTGCTATACACCATCGAAAAAGCGACTAAAAAGCCAATCACTTTGATGGAATTGCCAAGCGGTGCAACTGTTACGCAACACCGTATTGATCAATTTACATCGCAAATATCTACCACTTTGGCTGAGCAACCCGATCTAACTTTCTTCAATGATTTGTTGGCCGAGTTCAGCAATAAGAATGAAGTATCACCAGAAGAAATTGCTTCAGCACTTGCATTCCTGCTGCAAAAAGAGCGCCCGTTACAAGTTAAGTTTACCGATGTAAAACCTGACCGCGAAAGCAGCAGCCGTGACCGCGCTCCACGCGACGATCGCGGTGGCCGTGACGAACGCGGTTCACGCGGTGATCGTGGTCCACGTGACGGCGGTGATCGCGGCCGCAGTGATCGTCCAGATCGCGCGCCACGCGAAGATCGTCCACGTCGTGAACACAACGACGAGAACATGGTTCGCTACCGTATTGAAGTAGGCCGCAATCACGAAGCTCGCCCAGGTGATATTGTCGGTGCAATCGCTAACGAAGCTGGCATTTCTAGCAGCAACATTGGCCACATTAAATTGCACGACGAATTTTCTACTGTGGATTTACCAAAAGGTTTGTCTGGCGATGTATTGAGTCAATTGAAAAAAGTGCGCGTTCGCAATCGCCCACTGGAAATCAGTGTTGACCAAGGTGGCGCTGGCGGCAGTAGCGGTAATAAAGATTTCGGTGATCGCGGCCCACGCAGCTTCTCAGAAAAGCGTGACGACAAACCACGCGATTCTGCTGATCGTCCACGCAGCGACAAGCCACGCAGTTTTTCTGACAAGCCACGCGATGGTGCACCACGCAGCTTTTCGGATAAACCACGTGACGGCGCGCCGCGCGGTAAATTAGGTTTTGGCGATAAAGCGAAAGAAAGCAAAAGCTTTCGCCCAAAAAAGTCTGATTAATCTTTGCTGTTAGTCGAACAATAAAAAAGGCCAGCTTATGCTGGCCTTTTTTTGTATGAAGTTATTGCGTTTTAAGCGGGTTCTTTCTCGCCTCTAAATCTGCATTCACTCTATCCATCATACTTTCACTGTCTGTTTTCCCACAGCGCGTACCACCCCAATTTTTAGCGCGTTCACGCGAATCCATTTTCTGCATGGAAACAAAACAATCTCCATCGCCTCTAGCAACGAAATCCCGCCCATCACTTTCCTTCCAACCACGCGATTGCCCATTCAAACGAGCCCTATTAAAAATTTGGGCATCAGACAATTTTTGACGAACTTTTGGATCAAATACTTGGCTATCACTAGCAGCGTTAGATGATGCTCTATCAAAGATAACCGTTGACAGGGATTGCTCTTCAATAAAAATCTCAGGCGTCATAGGAGTTTGAGTGGCTGAAAATTTCACGGAAGGAGCCTGAAGCTCCAATTCAACAGGGCGCTCGCGAGAAGATAAATAAATCATTTTGAAGGAAGGTGTACTTGCAACGTCGCGTTTTGCTGATTTCACCTGAAGTGTAATCACAATGATACCCACATGCAAAAGCACAATGACGATAAAAGTAACAACAGATTTTGGCGCAGACCTACGCCCATGAGCAACGCTAACGCGTGTAAACCATAGATTACCTAGCCAACCTTGCGAACTTAAAAAAAACATCCCACCAATACCTTTTGCAGAAACATTCGATGGGTGGATAGACCTAAGACATGCTAAAAAAGTTCAAACGTAAAAACAGAACGCCCAAAATGCAAAAAAGCCATCGCAAATAATTTACGATGGCTTTTTTGATGGATTAATATCTAGCGTTAGATTGCTAGATATTAATCATTACGCTGGCAACAAATCAGAAACGGCGTCGCGCTCTTCTTGTAATTCTTTCTCAGTCGCTTGCATTTTAGCACGTGAGAATTCATTGATTTCCAAACCTTGCACGATTTCCCAATCGCCGTTTTTGCAAACAACGGGGAATGAGTAGATCAAACCTTTTTCAATGCCGTAAGAGCCATCGCTGTATACACCCATGCTCACCCAATCATTTGCGGGTGAACCCAATGCCCAATCGCGAATGTGATTTGCAGCAGCATTTGCAGCAGAAGCCGCAGATGAAGCACCACGCGCTGCAATAATTGCCGCGCCGCGTTGTTGTACGGTCGGGATGTAATCTGCTTCGTACCAAGCTTGATCAACCAAGCTCAAAGCTGGCTTGCCGTTTACCAAGGTGTTGTGAAGATCGGGGTATTGCGTTGAAGAGTGGTTGCCCCAAATCAATGCTTTGGTGATGTCGTTAATGCTGGTACCGGTTTTGCTCGCCAACTGAGACAAAGCACGGTTGTGATCCAAACGGGTCATTGCCGTGAATTGACGTGGGTTGATATCTGGAGCATTACGCTGTGCAATCAACGCATTGGTGTTAGCGGGGTTGCCAACTACCAATACTTTAATGTTGCGTGACGCGTGGTCGTTAATCGCTTTACCTTGGACAGAGAAGATGGCGGCGTTAGCAGCCAACAAGTCTTTACGCTCCATGCCTGGGCCGCGTGGGCGCGCGCCTACTAGCAATGCGTAATCAGAATCTTTGAAAGCTACGTTAGCGTCGTCAGTGGTCACAATGCCAGCCAACAATGGGAATGCGCAGTCATCCAATTCCATCGCAACGCCTTGCAGTGCTTTAAGAGCTGGGGTGATTTCCAACAATTGGAGAATTACTGGTTGGTCTTTGCCCAACATATCGCCAGCAGCGATGCGGAACAACAATGAGTAGCTGATTTGGCCAGCGGCGCCAGTGACGGTAACTCTTACGGGTGCTTTCACGGTGAGACTCCAACTTGTTTAGAAAAGAGATAGATCAAAAGTGTAGGGCATTTTGTGCCAATTGCCTGCTTTTTAGCGAGGCCGGCGGGCATTATAGAGATTTAATGAGAAATTTCACCCTGTTTATAACGCTAGGGCTGGTGCAGAGAAGAACTAAACAAACTCGCGCGCGCTGGCATCATAGAGCACCCTATATGCCCTTAAGCTTTGCCATAGTCATACATTAACCAACAATAACTAGCGCGTGAGCACCTAAGCAGATCGCAATTTCTTTGCTATTTCAGCCACTCTATAGGGTTTAGATACCAAGCTAAATGATTCCAGGCCCGAATATCGCTCTTTCAGAACCGGAGGTGTGAAGCCTGAGGTTAAAAGAATTTTAATGCCGGGCATGAGCGCTTTTGCTTTGTGTCCAAGTTCGATGCCATTCATACCGGGCATCATCACATCGGTAAACAAAACGTCAATAACATGCGAGTTTTCAATGATTTCTAGCGCTTCTCTCGCCGAATTGGCAACGAGCACTTCATATCCCAACGTTTTGAAAACTTCTGCAGCTATCTCTAGTACATCTGGCTGATCATCTACAACAAGAACCTTTTCTAACACAGAATCTTGATGTAACTCCGAATGCTCATCGTCGATTGTAGGAAGTAGAATTGACACGGTTGTTTGTCCTTCACTTGAAGTAATGTGTAATGTACCTTTTGCTTGTTGCGCAAAACCATAGACTTGACTAAGACCTAAGCCAGTACCTTTCCCGTGTGGTTTTGTTGTAAAAAATGGCTCCACAACACGAGGTATAATATCAGCGGGAATACCGTGGCCAGTATCTGACACGCTAATTTTTACATATTTACCTGCTGATACATTTTCAATTTCATCATCCGCTAAAACCACCAACTCCGTTGACAATAAAATACTTCCCCCAGTGGGCGTTGCATCGCAGGCATTGATTACAAGATTGAGGATAGACGCCTCAAGCTGCGCAACATCAATCTCAACCGGCGGAATATTATCTGCCAACTTAATATTGAACCTGATCAAATTATTGTTGGCGCGGCGCAGCACAGCTTCAAATGATTCGATAATGCGATTGACATTGCGCTTCTCAAGGGTGAAGTTTTGTTGTTTCGCAAACGACAAAAGCTGTTGAATCAATAGCGCACCTTTTGATGCAGCTTCTTCAATACAACCCAACAAACGTAGCTCTCGCATTCCACTTAAGGAAGGGCGAAGTAATGCAACTGTATTGCTGGTGATGTTAAGAAGATTATTGAAATCGTGAGCAATTCCACCCGTGAGCAAACCAATAGACTCCATTTTTTGTGCTTGGAAAAGTGCCGTCTGCGTTTGCTGCAATGCCTCAGATGCTTTACGACGCTCGGTAACATCTCGCGTTATTTTTGCAAAACCAATTAACTCGCCAGAAGCATCTTTAATACAATCAATAACTACATGAGCCCAAAATGTTGAGCCATCTTTTCTTACTCGCCACCCTTCACTTTCAAAAACGCCAACCGATGCGGCTGTGGCCAAAGCGGTTTGTGGTAATCCAATCTGCTGATCTTCCACCGTGTAGAATTGTGAAAAATGCGCACCCACTATTTCAGATTCTTCGTATCCTTTAATTCGTCTTGCACCTTCATTCCAATTAGTGACTATGCCAACAGGCGATAGCATATAGATCGCATAATCTGTTACACCTTGCACCAATATACGAAACCTCTCTTCACTGGCGTGAAGCGAATCAGCTGCTTTCTTTCGATCAGTTATATCCCGGGTAATTTTGGCAAAACCCACCAAAGTTCCAGCATCATCATAAACCGGATCAACAACTACACTTGCCCAAAAATGCGAACCATCTTTGCGCACTCGCCATCCTTCATCTTCGAATTTCCCATTCTCCCTGGCCGCTTTTAGCGCGTTGGCAGGTAAGCCTTTGTCGCGATCTTCACTACGATAGAACCTGGAAAAATGCTGGCCAATTATCTCTTCCTCTGCATAACCTTTAAACCGCTGGGCACCATTATTCCAACTAATCACAACGCCATCCGGTGACAGCATATAAATCGCGTAGTCGTTCACACTTTGCACCATGAGGCGAAAGTACTCAGATTCAATAAAGGCGCGTTTGGAAGCAAAAATAGAACTTGGTTGCACGATAACTCCGTAGAGGCGGTTATAAATAATTAGGCGACGTGAGGAACATTACACGCCATGAGGATAGGATGGAATCGGTTTTGATGATAGTACTCGAAGTATATAGAAGCACAGAGAAGACAGTATGTACCCAAGCGCACATTTAAATACTTATGCAAAGCACCAACTGAAGTGACAGTTCTCTTCGACATCATGGTGATTTGATAAGCAGAAGGAGGTAGCAAAAGTCTGGAATGTAAACTACAAAGCCCGCTCTATATTTTTAAACAGTTCAAACCTTTCCTTTATACCTGCAGTGCCGCCATTAATTCGTTTGGTAATGGTGGTGAAATCTTCAAGGTCATTATCGTCCGTTTTATCATCGGCCAGCGCGTTTAAACCATGTGATGCCCAGAACCATGCAGCAGACAAAGCTGCAATTTTTGGTGTTAACAAATCATCGGGTTTTGAAATTAAATCGACTCCAAGAACAGCAGACGCTGCCATATAATTGGAACGGCCAGTAAGCTGGATTAGCCCGCGCCCTCTATATTTAAACCCATCACCTGATGCTTCACTGCCATTACCGATTCTGTTTGCGTAAACCAGGTTGGCAAGCTTTTGAGGGTTGCGCTCATACTTTGTGGCGAATGCAAGTGTTGGGAATCGTTTTGGCCACACCACCATTAAGCGTGCAGCGCTATAGTTTAAATTTTCAACCAGCGTATTGAATTGGCCAGACTCATGACCGGTTTGCGCCAGAAATGATGCTATGCGCGCTTTAGAGTTAATCTCGAATTTTACCAATGCGGGATTAAGTGCGTTTACCCAATCCTGTGGGTTTTTGCATTTCGGTAAAGCGATTTGAAGAGTTTTTAGCGTAATGGGCAACATGAGGCTTATCCTTGTTAGCAGTTGGTAATGTGATTGTTATCTAATGAAATTGTTATTTAATAGCTGGTTAAACTTTAGCCAACTATAAATATCACACTACTTTAGCGACCTCAATATCACATGGCGGTTTAGCCCATGCTTTGAAACATAAATATCTATGGCGTGAATTTATACGCCAATTAAATTCATCCCTTAAATAACTGACGTATATATCGCTACAAAAAAGAATGGTTAGGGCAAATCAAACACCAAAGCTTTTACGTTTTGATTCAGTGCAACCAAGTTCAATTCATCAACACCTTCAATGGTGGCGCCATCTCCGGGTTTCACAATTTGATCATCAATGAGCAATTCGCCTTCAATAACATGCACGTAATGGGTGCGATTTATTGATGCAGTTAAGCGCACATCACCCTTAGCACCCAGAATTAATTGATACAACAATGCATCTTGTTTGATGATCATGCTGCCCGCTTTACCATCCGGGCTTGCAACTAAGGTTAAACCCTGATTTTGACCAAAATCTTTTTGTTGATAACCAGGGCTTTGGCCATACACATTCGGTTGAATCCAAATTTGCAAAAAATGTAACTCATTGGTGGCAGATGGATTGAATTCGCTGTGACGAATACCGCTACCGGCAGACATCAACTGAAACTCGCCGGGAGGCAAAATTGCCACATTACCTTCACTATCTTTGTGCGCTATTTCACCCTGCAAAACATAGCTAATAATTTCCATATCGCGATGGCCGTGGGTTTGGAAACCGGCATCAGGCGCAACTCTGTCGTCGTTAATTACGCGTAGCGCCGAGACACCCATGTGTTGCTCATCGTAATAATTACCAAACGAAAATGTGTGTTGGCTTTTTAACCAACCGAAGTCGGCGCTGCCACGTTGGTTGCTGCGTCTGATACTGATCATAGGTCACCTCAATTTTTAGGCGGCGCACCGAGCGCCGCAGGTTCAAATACTTATTTGTTAACAATTAACTTATCAATACTGGCACGGCCACCGCCAGAAATAAGCAGAGACACTGCACCAGCTAAAAGTGCCAACGCAAATTCATAACCGTTGTTGCTCATAAATAATCCTTGGCTAATATGCACTGTGAAAATTGCCACTAACATGGTTACCGCGAGCACCAGCGCTGTTGGGCGAGTTAACAAACCAAGCAGTAGAAACACACCGCCAAAAAATTCCGCTGAACCCGAAAGCGCTGCCATCAAAACACCTGGCTCAAGGCCAATGGATGCCATCCACTTCCCAGTGCCTTCCAAACCGTAACCACCAAACCAGCCGAAGAGTTTTTGTGCGCCGTGGGCGGCAAAGATAATCCCTAAAGGCAGACGTAATGCCAAAGGTGAAAGGCTGTTTTGGGTTGCGAGGATTTGGTTAATTTTGCTCATGATATTGCTCCGAAAAAATGATTGGTTTTAGGCTAATTCGCGTTGGCACACATTCAACTCTTAGGTAATTCACTGTGCGCCTCACTTGTTGGTTACTTTAGGCTTGTATTGATAAACAAAAAAGCGGAAGATTTTGAGCTTTAAGTTCAAATTTTTTGAACAATAGATGAGAAATCATATATGCATCACGCAATTACTCTGGAAGCCTTGCGCGTTCTGGATGCTATAGACCGGAAAGGTAGCTTTAGCGCCGCTGCAGATGCGCTATTCAAGGTGCCATCTGCCCTCACCTATACTATACAGAAACTTGAATCAGACCTTGGAATCAGTATTTTTGATCGATCTAAACAGCGCGCACAACTCACAGCAGCCGGTAAACTCTTGTTAGAACAAGGGCGACAGCTCTTGCAGGCGGCCAATGCCATAGAAGAAGCCGTACACCAATTAGAATCCGGCTGGGAAACACAATTGCGCATCGCCAAAGACACGGTATTGCCTTTATCCCCCCTATTACAGCAAATCAATGCGTTTAACCAATTGGATAAACGCGTCGCCATTACCATTAGCGAAGAAGTATTGGGCGGCACTTGGGATGCCTTGGTTGCAGAACGCTGCGACCTCGCCTTAGGCGCAAGTGGCGATTTACCCAAAAGCCTGCTGGAATATCGCTTAATGGGTGAAATTGAATTCGTATTCGCAGTAGCGCGCGAACACCCATTATGTTTGCATAAAGGGCCAGTGGATGCCGCCGCCATTCATGCATTCCCAACCATTGTGGTCGCAGATTCATCGTTAAATACGCCAGGGCGTTCATCAGGTTTATTGGAAAGTCGCCAGACTATTCGTGTTGCCAATGCCAGCGCAAAAATACACGCGCAAGTGATGGGTGTTGGCGTAGGATTTGTGCCGCGCCACCTGATTAAAAATGAATTGGAGAATGGCGATTTAATAGCGCTAGATTGTTTAGTGCCTCGCCCTAACATTCCCCTTTATCTCGCATGGCGAAAAGAAAATAAAGGCAAAGCCTTAGCGTGGTTTGTTGATGCCAGCATGAAAAGCAAATGGTTTTAAATGACAAAATGATTTGCATGTGACAAATCAGCTCAGGAATTAAAAGAGATCACAAAAATGATGCACTCTATTTATAGCCTCAAATTATGTCGCTCACGCCTAACGTGCTTAATAATCGTTGGGCTTGGTTTTATGAGCATAGCGAGCGTCGCCGACACTATTTTACTGACGAATGGCGACCGGATTAGCGGTGACATACAGGAGTTGAATGAAACCACGCTCATTATAAAAACAGATTACAACCCAAGTATTAGCATCAAACTGGATGCCATTAACAGTTTTTCAACGGAGCAATATCATCATTGGAAAATTCACCAAACCCAACATGACGTAAAAATCGAGCAAGCTAACAAACCTCATCATGTACTCATCAAGAATGAACTGGTACCCATTAACGCATTAATGCTTACGAATACAGTGGCTACTGCTAGATGGCGAAAATCTGGCAATTTAGAAACGTCTATTGAGCTGCAAAATAAACAAAACCAAAATCATAAAGTGCATATTAACGGCGACATTACTCTCGAATCTGATCAATGGCGCCATACGTTAAAAACCGAAATAAAACATGAACAGGAAGAAAAAGTTCGTACCGAAGATAACGCCGAACTGCGTTACACCTTGGATTATTTGCTAAATGACAAATGGTTAGTGCGCAGCGAAAGTTTTTATCGAGAAGATAAGCTGGGCGATAACAGTAGATACAAATATGTTGCGGTAGGGCCAGGCTATCGTCTATGGGGCGAAGGACAAGAAAAACTGGATCTTATTGCAACCTATAATCACTTCTGGTTAGCCAATAAGGCATTTACGATTGAATTCAATGCATGGGCAGCTGGGCTGGATTACAAACAAATATGGTTGGGAGGAAAAGTAGAAACTTTTTCGGATGCTCAAATCGCTTTCCCCGATTTGCAATGGATAGATCGTATTACCAATATCAACGTGGGCCTTCGCTATTTGCTAACAGAAAGAGTTCATCTTTCAGTGAAATACGAATTTGATGAAACCAAATCAATAGTGGGTTCATACAAAGAAACCAGTACCATCCTTGGTGCTGGCGTAAATTTTTAGCTATTTATTTTCGTAGCGATTTAAATCAAAAATCCCGGCGTCGATAGGTTGCATCCTACGATAATCCGCCATAAATGAATCGCTCACTGACCAAAAATCCGGGCTGGTTCTGCGTACACCAAAGCGTTCCACCAAACGAACATAATCGGCGTCGCTGTTCAAGTTTGTAATTGCACGGGTGAACTCGGCAAGCTCTTCGCGTTTAACACGATAAAAAGCATTGGGGTATGCCGTTGCAATACCCAGTACTACATCCAGCGTATTTTCCTCGGGTATAAGCGTTTTTTCTTCAGTGAGTAAATGGGTAAGATTAAGATGCCTTGTATTGCGCAGCAGCGAAAAAGTAAGTGCTGGTTGTCCCGGTAACTCAAGACGCAGATAACTTGCTTCGGGCATCCAGCTCAAGGCTACTCCCTGCACTCGCCCTAAGGTTTGAAGATCATTTAAAAGATTTTTATCGGCAATGCGTGCCATAAGATCACGCTCACGGCTAAGCGATGAGCCTGCATGCTCTGCAAGCAAACTCATTAATTCATGTTCAGGGCGATCATTTCCTTTAAAAGGAATATCCGTTTCGCGATTAAAATGCGCATACTTTCCATAAACGAGATCCTTTATATCCATGCCTACATCGCGATACCAATAATCCCGAACACCTGTTCGGCTGGCTTGCGGCAACAAACTAATAAAATTGAACTCGCCTTCCCTGCGCAAATAATTCATGTAGAGCCGTGTATTGAGTTGGTGCCCCACATTACCAAATACGTCATAACCCGCCGCCAACAAATAATGAATTCGTTCGAGTAAGGAATAATTTATCACCCAGGCGGTTTTAGGTTTCTCACCCACTAATCCTTTTAATACGGTGGCACTGTCAAAATGTCGATAGATAGTCAAAGCCGCATTCGGGTTACCCTCACCATTCCAAACCAAGTTCAGATTTACAGAGCCAGGCTTAGCAAAACGTTGTTCCATATAATTTGATTTTGCTGCAAGAAATTTTCTTTCCTGATGCGAGTAATGTAACCAAGGTGTCACCACCAAGGAGTTGCTTTCATGCTCAGCGGGCAATGTTAATAAATCGCTAGAAGTGCCGAGGTAATCGCCGTAAATATTATCGTTGAGTTCTGGGTTGCGAAAGAAAACCCAAAAGTGATCATTAATCACATTGAGTGCAGTTTGCCCTCTACAGACTGGGCCTTTTATGAAACCCATAATACTGAACTCGGCTTCATCCAACATAAACTGATAACGCGACTTAACCGGAAGCTGCTCGAATACTTTGAAAGGGTTAGCGGCAAGTTCGGGTTGATAGGTTGGTAAGTAATTAACACTATAGTTCGGTACAAAAAACAGCTCTTGCCAACGCGCCATGCGTTTTTCACTCAACGCATAAGGCATATGAGATTTAGCCACTATGCTCTCAGTCACCGGGCGCAAGCGATAATAAACAGTAGAAACACCGGGATTTTCAAAGGGGCGGCGGCTAGCAATTTCCTTGATGGGTTGACCAGGAGGTGTAGTTGAGCGAACCATGCGGAAATATTGCAGCGAAGCTTCGCCTTCAAAATACAAATGCCCAAGAAATAAATGCTCGTAGATATAACGGCTAACCAAACGCTCACGCAGAGAAGTACCGTTAAAGAAAACTTCCCAACGTTGAACTTGTTGTTCTGTGCTTTTAGCAAGCGGCAGCGCCTCACCGCGGGGCGCGCCTTGCTGCAACCAACGCTGGATAGTGTCGTTTTCCTTTGTACTAATCGCCGGAAAACCAAACGGCATTCCCATCAATGGATTATTGCGTGCGTAATCCGTGTATTCAAAAATAGTGGGGCAATGGTTGGTTCTATTCAACGAAAAATCCAGCGAAGCAGGTGCAGGTTTGTTGGCAACTAATGGATGGCGCGCTTTTAAATCCAGAGACCGTGCCAACAAACTCGCTTGTTGTTCAGCCACAGAGGAACGATCAGAAAATTCATTCAGTATTGGAAAAAAACCTTTCTCTCGCCATTCAGAAGGTTTTTCTGCATCAATAAACAAACGCGTCAGCGGCGCTTCAAGCAGACGAGTACCATCGTAAACAGGGGCTTTACTGCCACCCCGGGTAATGCCCTCATAAGAGCCTAATTTTAATTGGCAAGCGGCGTCATAACATGAATGACACACAACACAGCGCTGTTCCAAAATCGGGAGCACTTCATGCTGATAGGAAACTGCCGCTGAAACTGCGCGAGGCTGATCAAAACGAGCGGGTTCTTGTACGCCAAACAACGCAACCAAATTTTCACGCGCCAGCGTGGCGCAACCCGCTAAAAAAATGATTAAAGCGAAAATGAAATATTTCTTAAACATGAGCCTAAACCTTGTGTCTTTCCTTTAAGAGTCAGTAAATTGAAGTCCAAATAGCGCCACAACACAAGTTTTTGAAATATTCCGATTTTAAAACTTACAACTTCCGCACCACATGTTTACTGCTTGCCATTACCAACAGAAGTGCTCCACCCAATATTGCGAAAGAGATTTGCAAGCTGGATAGATGCGCCACAAAACCAATAAGTGCAGGCCCTGCAAGAATACCGGCATAACCGATAGTCGTGACTGCACTTATCGCCAAACCTGCAGGCATATCGTGTTGATTGCCTGCCGCCGTAAATAGCACAGGTACGATATTTGACGCACCTAAACCTATCAGTACAAAACCTAACAAAGTGACAATAGGCGATATGCTTAATACTGTTGTAAAAAAACCTATCGCCGCAAACAAACCGCCAAAAAAGAGCACACGCTGCCCACCCCAACGGTGAACAATACGATCTCCCGTTAATCGCCCAATGGTCATAGCAACGGCAAATGCCGCATAACCAAGACCACCGTAATTGGTTGCGAACCCGCCTGTGGTTAACAGTACTGCACTCCAATCAAGAATTGCACCCTCGGCTAAAAACACAATAAAACACAACACACCGATTAAAATAACGGCACCACGCGGCATAACAAATAGCGATGAATTGCGATCAGCTGTACTGGGGTTGCGCAGTAAATGTGGTGCCGCGATATATAAAACAATTGCGATTAATACTGAAATAATTACGCAGGCTAACAATGTGCCTATGCCCGCCCACAGGAGTAATGCCATGCCACCTGCACCGACAAAGCCGCCGACACTAAACAGCGCATGAAAACCCGACATAAGCGTGCGGCCTTCGTTTTTTTCTACGATGACGGCTTGAATATTCATGGCGACATCCAAGGTGCCAATGGCAGCGCCAAATAAAAACAAACTAACCGCAAGTACCCACGGGCTGGGAGCAAAGGCAAGTAAAGGCAGAATTAAACAGGTTAAAAAACCCGACAATAAAATCACACTACGACAACCAAAGCGTGATGCGAGAACACCTGTAACAGGCATTGCCGTTATAGAGCCGACCCCCAAACATAATAATAAAAGCCCAAGTTGCGCTTCATCCAACCCCATCCGTGTTTTGGCATAAGGAACGAGTGGCGCCCAAGCAGACATAAGTGTGCCTGCGGCTAAAAAAGCCAAACGAGTGGATAGGCGTTGGTTAAAACCCGTGGTCGTCATAGAAATCTCGTGAGTTAATGTGAGGCGGCAGCTATGAGCAATACGATAGCTGCAACTGAACGCATTGATGTGATGCGTGTGGGCACAAGCTGCGGATTATAAAATAATGCATTCACATTAACATTAAAGACAAACAAGGTAATTATTTGTAAGCCTGCACATATAACAGCCAAACAGCTGATTTTATCGACGCCGATACAAAGGCCTTGGTTCAATAGCAGAGCGACCATAGAGCACACTAATGCCTGACAATCCCTTGAGTGCATCAACTACAGATTTATCTTCACGAATAGCAA